>Ga0182742_1000749_pt1 | contig 47451 bp, 54 predicted proteins | sample eDN5th37CBELigMG_FD_128880 | JGI IMG/M metagenome (GOLD analysis project Ga0182742, IMG submission 128880) | Enriched Miracle-Growth compost microbial communities from Emeryville, California, USA - eDNA 5th pass 37_C BE-Lig MG (version 2)... ...
CTGCGCGCGCCGTGTGGTCTTGCCGTAGCGTTCAAATCCCGCCAGCGTCTGTTGCTTCATCGTCTCACCCTCCCGAAGCGTAATGATGCAACAGATACCGTCGGTAAATCAGAGTCTCCCTAAGGCTCAATTTGTCCCTGAGTGATTGGCTTCGGGTGCTGCGCGAAGCCGGCGCCGCAGATGTTCTTTTGGTGGGCGTGCCGCTGCCGATGGAAGGGCAGTCTACAGTTTTCGTAGAAGCGTTCCGGCTTATTCGCCGCGCGAACCAACACCTGATTACTGGGGAGTACGACACTTGCATCGCGGAGTGTCGGCGCGCGCTTGAGAGCGTGTGGGCATTTGGCGATCTGGAGAGCGCCGCGCTGGCTGCGGGCGATCTGCTGGCATCGAAGGAACGAAAGTCGATGGGTAGGAAACATCGGATTCTAGCCGTCGCTGAAGCCGTCCGACATCTTAGCCACCTTGCGCACCATGTTGACGATGAAGGAAACGCCGAAGTGTTCGGTCGGCTCGATGCGGCGCTAGTGCTTGCGACGACGAGCGCTTTGGTATCGGCGCTTGCGCCAGCCGTAGAAGTCGAAGCAAACAGCGCCGGGAAGTAGCTGGAACAACGTAATGATCTTCTGAGGACGTCGATCGAATGGTCACTCAGCTCCTGCTCTGCAAGCGCCTATTCTTAGAGGCATCCGAGTATGCCTCGCGCACCGACCCGGTCTCCTGCGGCCTTGCCGTCTCGCTCCTCCAAGATTCCATAGAAATGTTGGTGTGGGCTCTGATCAAGGAGAAGAACGTTTCCGTGAAAGACGGGGCGGGGTTCCTAAGCAACTTGGAAAGCCTGCAGAAACACGGTGTCAGTCTCACGGATGTTCCGAGGTTGCAGGAATTGAATAAGGCGCGGGTTGGCTTCAAGCACTATGGGAATCTCCCAGCGCCGACGGAGGCCCGGAAGTTCAAGGTCTACGCAGAGGGCTTCATCCGGGCGACGCTTACCACCCATTTTCATCAGAATTTCGATGCTCTCTCCCTGGTTGACTTGGTGCCATTTCAAGAAATCAATGCGCGATTGAGGGTCTCCGAGGGGCACATTGCCAAGCAGGAATTTCGCGAATCGGTGAGAGAGAACAGCATCGCCAAAGTCGAGCTGTTTTGGAAGCTCAATGATCTCGTACCGAAGGTCGATCCCAACCTCGGACGGGCTGATCGGCTCTATGGGCACATGACAGGTTCTGGCGCGTTCGGGTATCTCGAACAGTACCTTGAGACAATGCGTGAGGCCGTCCTGGTAGCGATGCTTCGGTTGCCGCCGCAAGAGTTTGCGTTCTTGAACGCAACGACATATCACGCGAACCGCTCAATGGCGGGCGACTGGCGCACCACGGATACTTATGGTCGTTTGCCCGACGAAGCTACATGCCGCCGGCAGATTGCATGCTTGGTTGACATCGCCATAGGCATTCATGGCGCCACAGGCGGCAGCTGAGGGCCGCTCGAGCGAGACCGGGCCGCTGGTGAGGGACTCGGCGCTCGATTCGAGCCCGACGCAGATTGTGTATCATCGCGGCCGACTTGGAGGCCCCCTGTTCGTGCTTGGCTGGCGGCGAACTCCCTATTGCCAGCTCTATTGCCAGCGGCGGGGACTAGGGGGTGTTCAAGGGCACCGGTGGTGGCGAATTATCAATAACTTGTTGATTTGGCTAGCCTTTTATCGGGTTTTGATCCCGCCATACGTTGGTTCGAATCCAGCCACCCCAGCCAAATCTCGTTCTGCCTCAATTTCTGAAGTCGAACAGTGACTTGGAGCTTGCGCGGGCAAGGCGATCACTGCCGTATCGAGCTCGGAATTCGCGTCGCTGACCTGCGCTGCTGCCAGATTATTTGCCGCTGGCGATTTCGCCTCTTTCAAAGCCGCTCGGCGACCGTAGCGACATCGGGCGAGGGGTCGATCGAGCGCCGTTTGATGCGGCGTGAGTTGCATCGATCTCTGGATTGTCCGGACGTCGGCTTCGACTGCGCCTTCAGTCCAGGCCGCATAGGTTCGTGGCATCGTCGCGATGCTGTGCCCATGCTGCTTGGCGACCCAGAGGAGGTTCTTGTCAACCATCAGGTTCCAGCTCACCGAAGAATGACGCGCGGTGTAGGGCCGGCGATACCGAAGATGCAGGGATCGAAGCGTCTGGCGCCATCGCCTCGCCGGCGCGCTCAGATTGCGGATCGCTCTACCGGAGGGGTGCACGAAGACGAAATTGTGATCGACCTTGCCTTCGGCTACGAGGCGCTCGCGAAATCGAACGTGTCTTTTCAGTACCTCGAGAGCGCGCGGACACAATTCGACTCGCCGATCTTCGCCAGTCTTCGTCTTGCACCGATCTACTCCGGACACTCGGGCCTTATTGACGCAGACAACGCCATTGGCGAGATCGAGATCTGACAGGACAAGTGCAATCTGCTCGGACGGCCTCATTCCCGTGAAGAACCGGAACTCATCGTAGTTGCCTTGCGCTTCGCCCCAGTCGCGGTAGATAGCCGCGATGAACGTCTCAGCGTCATGCATGCAAAACGGGTCCACTTTGGGCCGATCGGCCTTTCGCAGGCGTGCGCTGCGCAGGCAGCGAGCTGGATTCTCCTCGAGCGGTCGATCCCGGTAACCGAAATCAAATGCACGTCTGAGAACACTGATGCCGTTATTGTAGGTCTTGTTGCTCCAGTTCTGTCTGTCGGCGATGGCGACGAGTTGGGAGTACCGTACGCGGTAGAACATGAGTTCACCAATTTGTGGGCGCCAGACTCCGCTGAGTATCTTTCGATACGCGTTCACCGTTGCTGCGGCCAGATCGCCACGCTGGAAACGCGACTCGCAGTGGGCGAGGTACTGGTCGAAGACCTCATTGCATACGCGCACCTTAGATGCGCCTTGCACGCGCCGCAGGTATCGGTAGTCGGGAAACTCTTCTTCGAAGCAGAACATGCCTTGATCAATCTGGCGCTTGATCACTTCAAGGCGCTCTCGGGCTCGACGCAGGTTCCCTTCCGAAGGAGGGCGTTTGATCGAAGGGCGGTATCGGATGCCATCCAGGACGAAGTCAAACTGGATCCTGCCGTGAGGCGCTGCGCCGACTCCGCGCTTGAACCATTTGCTCCCCATGTCATTTGCCCTGCTGATTAGGAGTAAAGACTGACGGACCTTGCCAACGCGCGGCGGAAAGAACTGGGACGTTGCATGGAATTGCATCCGCCACAATGCACCTGACCAAACTGTCACCGGTTCCAATGGTCTTATCGGTGTAGACCAAGAAGAGGCAGCTTGAACTGTCGGAACGACTTCGCGATCCCGCTCGGCAGGACCATGGAGCACTGACAGAAGGGTCCATGATGCGCATTCGAGCGAACCCAATCGTTACCACAAGGACCGGTAGCCTCGCACGTGCTGAAAGCGTGAGTGTGCCAGCCGCTGAGATCTATGCCCAACTCAAGGCACTTGGCCCTATGTGTTCTATGATGGATGTTCGGCGGGAGTCTTCGCTCTCTGACGATCTCGACTTCAGGTGGATGGAGGGAAAAATGCGAGGGCGGTGCACGGACACGTCCGCTCACTTCGAGCATGAAGTTCGAGCGTACGACTGACATGGAGAGACAGCGCATAGGCTTTCTGCTAGGCGCCGGTGAGCGACGTGCAACGCATCCCATTCGAGGATTCCTGCTGGCCCGCAGGACTCACCGTACAGCCAGCGTCGCGACGCCGAGTGGCGCGCCAGGACGGAGCGTGCAGTGTGCGCGAGCGAACGGATTCGCGAAGCGGCGAGTCCCAGAATGTGCAGCCCATATAGCGCAGGACCTCGGAGTGGCGCTTCATGACACAAATTTGCGTAGCTCGCGTGCGCGTATTGCTATCTGCCGCGATCATGACGATGTGCCTTTCCATGTCGCGGTTCCAGATCAGCCGGGGGAGACTATTCCGCCCAACGCGTATGCCGAAGGCCGCGCTGGTCAATGGGACTGCGAGCGCGGGTTCCGGAAGGATGGCGATCGATGCATCTCCATGAATGTTCCGGGCAACGCGCACCTCAGCTCCTCCGGGCTCAGCTGGTCCTGTGACAGAGGTTTCCGCAGGGAGCGTGATTCCTGTATCAAAGTGATTGTGCCTGCCAATGCATACGCGGAAGACTTCGAGTACTCCAGGGGCTGGGAGTGCAATCGGCGTTACAGGCGGGTCGAGCAGGGATGCGTGCGCGTCAGCGTTCCCGCGAACGCGTACGAAGCGGGCTCAACGCCCGGATTCGCATTTGGATTATCCCGGCGAAGGCTGGCGATGTGACGCGGGGTACCGCCGAAGCGCCGAGTCCTGCGTGCGATAAAAGTGGTTGTGGCGCAGGCTTGCGAACTGGGTCCGCTGCCCCGGGGCAGAAGCGGTCCGGTGGGGTACTGCGGGGCGCGGGGCTGTCCCCGGACACGCGGGTTGCCCGCAGGACTACTTACTCCGTGACTTTCGCTTCGAAGACCGTGCGTTGCACGAACACAATCTTGTCGATCACCCGCGGCGTCAGGATGAATGGATAGCTGTCCGGTAAGCCCAAGCCGCGATTAAGGTTGTTGAGCACGTATCCGACGTGATCGCACCGGAGGCATCGCACGTTGGGCAATGAGAAACGATCAAAGCCAGCAGTGTGTTCCTCAGACGCTGCGAGGACGGCGGTCGATCGTTGGTCCTTGCCGCACTTTCGCGGCGAGCTGCTTTCCGCGCCACGTTCGGTAGCGAACTGACGTGCAGAATGCGGGTGGTAGATTGACAAACGCAACAGATGGAAGACACGACGGAGCGCGACATGAGTTATCGACGAACGACGAGTGGAACGATCTGGCACTGGTGTCACAACTGCTCCGGTTGGCCGTCCAGTGATTTCCGGCGGCGTGAAGACAAGCCGTCCACGTGGGGCGGACATTCGCTGTGTGACGAATGCGATACGCGCGCCCGCTCCGGCAACGGTCAACATTCGATCGAGCTCAGAACCGGCCTGGCCTCCGATCGTGTGCTCGGGCCGATTCTTTACTGACCATGCCGGAGCCGCTGATGAGCGGTCAAATTGACCGTGATCAACAGCGTCGTCGCGCCCTTACCGATCCGAGCAGAATGTTGCGTGAAAGTCGCGTTCTGGCAACGCGGTAACGTTCGCCAGCGAACAGATAAGCGCTCGCGGCCAGATAATCTGCGCGGATGAGCCGAAAGAACGAACAAAAAAAGAACAATGATCGAGGCTCACGCGAGGTCGGCTCCCTCGGCGAAAGCATCCCGCAACTGCGCAGGAAGATCGAGCGGCTCGAGCGCGAGGTGGCGCTTGCCCGTCGATTTGCCTGGCACGATCCACTTACCGGATTACCGAACCGGTCCCTGATGCTGGATCGACTCAAACAGGCCGAGGCGCAGGCAACCCGGCAGCACAAGAAAGTAGGCGTGCTCCTCATCGACCTGGATGACTTCAAGAAGGTGAATGACGAGCTCGGGCACCAGGCCGGCGACGCGATTTTGAAAGGTGTGGCGGCTCGTCTGCTTTCCTGTATTCGTGTGTGTGACACCGCATGCCGGTACGGGGGCGATGAATTTGTCATCCTGTTGCCTGAGATCGACAGCGCCGATCAGTTGGATCGCGTGAAGCGAAAGATCTCTCAGAGTCTGTGGCGTCCACATCGACTCGGTAAGCGGAGCATCGTGGTGGGCGGAAGCATCGGCAGCGCACTGTTCAGGGAGGATGCTGAAAGTTGCGCCAAGCTCATTGGGATCGCCGATGCCGCCATGTATCGAGCCAAGCGCGCCTCGAGTGGGGGCAGGCCCGGCTCCCTCCGGGCAACGATGTAAAGGGCCCAAGCCGATCGCCTGAGTATCCAAGCCGCCAGGTCGCGCGTTCGCTGCCGAACATACGTCGTGGCGGAAACCCCGTAGCTTGTCGCTCATGAAGACAACTTGTATCGGGCGCGCACTGTGGATCGTGGGAGCGATGCTGGTGACGACTTATGGGGCCGCGCGAGTCTACGCAGATGCCTCAAGTCGCGAGGGAGTCCAAGAGTTCTCGCACGCGCGTGCCCGAGCAACCAGCGTTTCCAACGAGCCGGCACTCGCCCCCGACCAGAGCAGATGGTCCGAGAACCGGATTTCGGCGTACGCGAGGAGTCCAGCGGCGCAGACTGAGGTCATCCCCCAGGCATTGCTTCATATCCCCAGCGTCAATCTGACCGTGCCTGTCTACGCGGACACAAGCGACAGTACCTTGAATCGGGGAGCCGGGCTCATTGCCGGCACGGCAGGCCCGGGCGGCGCCGGCAACACAGGGATCGCTGCGCATCGAGATAGTTTCTTCCGGGCCCTCAAGGACGTCGCGCTCGGGGATCGAATTGAGATCGAGCATTTTTCCGCCACACGAGTGTATCGGGTCTCCGCCCTATACATCGTGAGCCCAGACGACTTACGGCCGCTGGAACAGACACAGCACTCCGTTCTGACGCTGGTGACCTGTTACCCGTTCTACTACGTCGGAAGCGCCCCGCAACGCTACATCGTCCGCGCGGTCGCGATCGACCCTTGAGGAGAAATTCCATGATGAAGGTAAATGCCACAGGCCTTGCCGCAACCGCCGTGGCGCTCGCGTGTGCGAGTACGGGCAGCGCGCAGCAAGCCGACACAACGGCGCTCGACAAACCGGCAGTCAACGCGCCGAGCTGTGCGGAACTCTCCTGGCAGAAGGAGATCGTCGCACGCTATCCAAACATTGCCGCCGCATGCCAGGAAGTAGTGGTTTCGAACGGCGTCCCGTTCGCACGCTTCACCGGCGAGCTCATCCAGGTGAATCGCGACGGTTCAGTGAAGTTCGATTTCAAGGACCGCGATGGTCGATCACTGGGAAAGGCGACGACATTGCAACCCGCACCCACACAGCGCGCGGTGATCGAGGGGCGCGCATACCGATTCTCGGAGCTTCCGCTGGGGCAGCAGCTGAGTATGTACATCCCGGAGGCGCGTCTGGTCGTTGCGACTGAGCCGGCCGCACCGCCGGAAGCGGTGGCGCAGATCGTGCTCGAGGACGCGGTCACGGCGGAGGAGCCTATCGAGTCGGTGCGGCTGGCGGAAGCGACGCCCCAATCCGCAACGGCGCTGCCCGCCCGCTTGCCCGATACGGCAGGGTGGACCCCGATGCTCGGGCTGGCCGGGCTGATAGCGTTGGCGGCGGGCATTCTTCTGGAGATGAAGCGGCGTTGGAGAGGCCGCGCGAGCTAACGGCGATCGGATGCACATCGGCCGCGCGACGGCCGATGTGCAGCCCTGCTACGTGCTACGCGCTGGGACGCGGCGATTGTTCACAATCGCCGGATCGATCCAGATCCGTGCATTCCCGGCAAACGGACTGACCTGCTGCCGAAGGTGGACGATCTGCGCGCTCGACAAATTCGCTCAAGGGCCAGGCGGAACAGTTGGGGCACCAATGCCACGTAGAGGCAGTGAGGAACTGGCGATAGGACATGAACGATTCTCCCGCTGGCTGCCGACGGCACTCGGCGACAGCGCAACAGCTTCAATGCAGGTGATGCGCCTTCGTTCTTCTCTCATATCACGCGCTCGATATGTTGTACGTTCGGTACCGCACTTCGCGAGTGAGCGGGGCTGGGGCATCACCTCACTCGGAGCGACGCACCGGAAGCAGGCGGTCGGTTTCCTTCCTCACGACTTCGTAGCACTCGCAGGACATCGCTTCGAGACGCGGGCGGTCGAGGACGGTGATCCTCCCGCGACGGTATTCGATCACTCCGGCTTTCTGCAGTTTACCAGCCGCCTCCGTGACCCCTTCGCGACGTACCCCGAGCATGTTGGCAATCAGCTCCTGGGTCATGACCAGCTTGTTCGAAGTCAGGCGGTCGAGGGACAGCAATAACCATCGGCAAAGCTGCTGATCCACGGAATGATGTCGATTGCAGACTGCAGTCTGTGCCATCTGGGTAATGAGCGCCTGGGTATAGCGGAGCAGGACGTGCAGCATGTCACCGTGACGCGCGAACTCCTGTTCGATTCGTCTTTTCGTCAGGCGGAACGCGCTACCGGCGCTCTGGACGATGGCACGGTTCGTCGTGGTCGCACCACCCATGAAAAGTGCGATACCGATGGCGCCGTCGTTTCCGACGACGGCGATTTCTGCCGACGCGCCGTCTCTCAGCACGTACAGAAGCGAAACGATGGCGTCGATCGGAAAATAGACGTAGCGCTGCGTGTCGCCAGACTCGTAGAGAACGGTGCCGAGAGGCAGCGTCACCAGTCTCAGGTGCGGAAAGATCCGCGCCCGCTCCGCTGGAGGCAACGCATCGAGAAGATGGTTCTGGTCCGGTGAGGGCAAAGGTGGCTCCGAACGGCAGAGAGGAAGCGTGGCCGAGTATATGGCCAAAGCCGTACATACGTCGCATAGCGCAAACTAGGTGAGTTCGACTACTTACTACCGATACGTGGTCATCCCTGTGTGCTCAGGCGAACGGATGGCCGGGATGCGAGAGTGCTCAATGCCGGTATGAGTGTTCTAAAGAGGCGTGCGCGCGGAACGTTGGAGCGAAGGCTGCCAGGCGAGTCTGTTTATCGGGAGAACCTGCTGCTCGCAAGCATGCCCGATTCGGAACGTCGCCGGCTGCTCGGGTCCTGCGAGTCGGTGGACCTTCATTTTGGATCGGTTCTTTGCAGGCAACGCACCCGCATCCGTCACGTCTACTTCCCCACCGGCAGCGTCATCTCATTGCTGTCCCAGGTGGACGGGCGCCCGGGCCTGGAGGTGGGGCTTGTCGGAGCCGAGGGGGCAGTGGGGATCGCCTTGGCGCTCGGAGTGAACACCGCGCCGGTAAGCCTGGTCGTGCAGGGCTCCGGCTCCGCACTGCGCATCGAAGCAGCGCGATTTGGTGCCGAGCTCGAACGAAGCGCCGCGCTAAGACATGCGATCTCCAGCTATCTCTATGTATTCATGAGTCAGCTTGCAGCGATGGCTCCCTGTGCGCGCTTCCACATGGTGGAGGCGCGGCTGGCTCGCTGGCTGCTCATGACGCGCGATCGGGCGGCATCCGATGACTTCTACCTCACGCAAGAGTTCATGGCCTACATGCTTGGAGTGCGGCGGGTCGGTGTAACGCGCGCTGCCCGTGTGCTCAGGGCGCGCCGACTGGTGAGCTACAGTCGCGGGTACATCAACATTCTCGACGTTCGAGGTCTCGAAGCCGCTTCGTGCTCCTGTTACGCAAGCGGCCGGGATACTTACGCTCGCTTCATGAGACCGGGCGGCAAGCTCTCGCGTTCAAAGCCCCCGGCGCCCAATCTTCTGAGGATCGGATCATGAAGCTGACGACGATTACCCTGCTCACCGCTGTTCTCACCCTCACAGCCTTCGGGTGCGCGCAGGTGAAACCGGGGGGCGACACCGTTGCCTCGGAGGCGACGCGGAGAGCGGTAGATAACGGCGCGGACACCGCTACCGCGCGCATGGATGCCAAGTGGGTGTCCGCCATTGTGGGCATGAGAATCGAAACGCCAGCCGGCGCGCGGCTCGGTCGGGTCCAGGATGTTGTAATGGACGGGGACGGCCGCGCAAGTTTCGCGATCGTGTCGTACGGAGGTGTCATGGGAGTCGGCATCAAGTACACGGCGGTTCCGTGGGCAGCAGTCGCCGAGATGCTGGACAGGGACAGGCTGCTGGTGGAGCGGTCGAACCTCGAGAATTCGCCATTGCTCTTGAGTGCGAAACCAGACCCTGCGGACAAGGATTGGCGTCGTGCAGCCGAGATTTACTGGAATGGAAGGATGGCCGCGGCTCAATGACGGCGCACGGTGTAGCCAATGCCTTGCTTCCGAGCGGCCGTCAGCTCTGCTCGCCGTATGCGGTGCCCTTGACTGGCCGTGCGCTATGGCAGCTCGGGAACACCTTGCTGCCCTTCGCGCTTTTGTGGCTTCTGATGTGGTGGAGTGTTCATGCGGGCTGGAATTATGCGTGGACCCTGCTGCTCGCCCTGCCTGCGGCGGGCCTTTACGTTCGCCTCTTTATCATTCAGCACGATTGCGGACACGGGTCTTTCTTCGCGAGCCCGCGAGCGAATCATTGGACCGGTGCCTGTCTCGGCGTTCTAACGTTGTTTCCTTTCGGGTACTGGAAGAAGACGCACGCCATTCACCATGGCACCTCGGGGAACCTGGATCGCCGCGAGCTGGGCGAAGTGCGTACCCTTACGGTCGATGAATACCGGGCGCGTTCGTACTGGGGACGACTCCGCTATCGCTGCTATCGAAGCATGCCGGTGATGCTGGGTATCGGCCCGGTCTATCAGTTCGTCGTGAAGCATCGATTCCCGTTCGACCTGCCGCGTACGTGGAGAAAAGAGTGGACGAGCGTCCTGCTCAATAACCTTGCGCTGCTGATTGCGGGAGCGGCCTGCGTATTGTTTCTCGATTGGCGCGCACTCGTCATGGTTCATCTACCCCTGGTCCTTGTCGCGGGTGCTCTAGGGGTCTGGCTCTTCTATGTTCAACATACCTTCGCCGGTGCCTACTGGGCCCGCCAAGGCAGCTGGAGCTACGAGCAGGCTGCGTTCGCGGGCAGCTCCTACTACGACCTGCCGCGCATCCTGCATTGGTTCACCGGCAATATCGGCTATCACCACATTCACCACCTGGCGCCCCATATTCCGAACTACCGACTGCGGAACGCCTTCGAATCGAGCGCGGCCCTGCGATCGGCCCCGCGGCTGAGTCTGAGAACCAGTCTGGAGTGCGCTCGTATGAAACTGTGGGACGAGGCACGTGGGTGCATGGTGGGCTTCACGTCGAAATGGCGGGGGCTGTGTGGGCCAACGTACTGACCTTGCTTGCCTGTGGGCGCATCCTCGGCATGCACCCCTGAGGAACCCCCATGCAAGAGAGAGTGACAACCAGCTGGCGACGCAGATCGGACCCATCGCCCAACTCCGATGACAAGCGGGTCGACGAGAAGAGTGCATCTTCCATGCGCGCCAACGCAGACAAGCTCGCGGCGTGGGAAGACGAAGGTGGCAGGACCGGCGGTGTCTCTGTCGAGGTGCTGCGGATCCTGATCGTCGACAACGACATGCGTTCTGCGGACTCGCTGGAGCTGATGCTGAACGCAGCCGGCTACGCCGAAACGCGCGTGGCCTATTCAGCACACGCCGCCCTGGCCATCGCAGTGGAGCTTCGTCCGGACGTCGCATTCCTCGAGATGAATCTTCTTGACATGGACAGCAACGATCTCGCACAGCGACTGCGCGAACGCGCCCAGATTCACGACTTGCGTCTTATCGCGATGACCAGCAGTCGCCAGCACGCGGGCCGGGACATTGCCCGGAACGCGGGGTTCGAGCGATATCTGCTCAAGCCGATTGCGGTTGCGGATCTGTCGAATCTGCTCGACGTGCACCCCCAGCGCGGGGCGATTTCGCAGGGCTAGCTTCTGCCCGGCAGCATCGAGGCGTCCGGGCGAAGCACCGTCCCATCCGCGAGCACCACATCGTAAGCCCAACGTGCGGGCTCCACATAGGTGGAGCTTTTCCAGACGGCGTAGTCAGTTGCCGTGTTTACCGCGGCGAGCCGCTCAAGCTCTGTGTCGGCCTGTCGGCTGGTAGCGTACAAAGACGAAGACACCAGATGATGGCGTTCACCGACGACGCCCGCCGTCGTCTCCACAACATAGTAGACGTCGAGGGGAGCGGGCCTTGCTAGCTTCAACATGCGCTGATTATGTGCTTCAAATCGAGACCTATCTGTTGCCTGGGGCACGAAGCACGCTGTGACAAAGCTTCGGTTCGATTACAGCCCGGATAGTGGACTGGCGAACAGATCGCGCTGCGTCTGGCGCTCATCATCGACGCACGCGACTGTTTCGGAGGAAAGATATTGTGATTACGTCCGCTTCGTTCGCAGATAAGGCGGGTCGCCGGGGAACGACGGATCGCGCCAGCTACCTGATCGATCGGTTCCGGGTCGCGTACGAGTTCGGCGGCGGTTGGTCTTGCGGTTGCCGGGAATTCGCGTCGCAGGATTCCTGCAAACACACGCGTGAAGCGGACGGGCGACGGTGCGCCCAGATACGGATCACCCAGTACCTCGCGCAGAGCTCTGTGGAGACATTCTCGTTAAATCGACACGAGCGCTCTGCGGCATTCCGTAGCACGCGAGGGCGTAGTTTGCCATCGTGAGCGCCAGCTCCCGGTCGCCGAGCACCGCCAGGCTGGCTCCCGCGCGCTGGAGCCGCGTGGCCTCCGATTCATTATCAGTGCGCACTGTCGTGACAATGCCCGGATTGATGCGGCTAGCAGCCTCCAGAATGCTCTGCGCCTGCAAGGTATCGGGAATCGCGAGAATCAGGAGACGGGCGCCTGCAATTCCCGCCGATTCGAGGGTGCTGCTGTCCAGTGCGTCCCCATGAACAACGAGGACGTTCCGTGCCCGCAGCGCCTCGCAAACGTGGAGGTCGTTCTCAATCACCGTGAACGACAGGCCCGCCTTCTCGAGAACCGAGCCCACTACGCTCCCCACGCCTCCGAAGCCAACGATGACGGTGTGGCCGTCGGGAATTCTCTGGGTTTCCGCCGCCGGGCCTGTGCCGAGGCTCTTCTCGTCCTCGGGCGCCGGTAGCGGGTCGAGCCACTGAGCCAGCGGGGGTATCAGCGCGAATAGCAGCGGGTTGAGCGCAATCGACAGGATGGCGCTCGCCAGGATCAGGTCGCGGCCTTGTGTAGGAAGCAATCCCAGTGAAGACGCAAGGCCCGCGAGGATGAATGAGAATTCGCCGATCTGCGCAAGGCTCGCCGCGACGGTAAGCGCTGTGCGAGGCGGAAAGCGGAACGCGCGCATGATCGCGTAAGCCGCGAACGCTTTTCCGAAGAGGATGACGGCCACGACTGCCAGGAGTTCAAGTGGGGTGCGGATCAGCATCGACGGGTCGAAGAGCATGCCCACCGACACGAAGAACAGCACCGCAAAGGCGTCCTTGAGGGGAAGCGAGTCCGCGGCGGCACGCTTGCTGAGTGCCGATTCGCTCAGGACGACGCCTGCAAAGAATGCTCCAAGTGCAAACGACACATCGAACGCTTCTGCGGATCCGTAGGCGATCCCAAGCGCGATTGCCAACACCGCGAGCGTGAACAGCTCCCGTGATCCGGTGCGCGTGACTTTCATCAGGAGCCATGGCACGAAGCGCGTTCCCACGTACAGCGCCACGACGCCGAAGATCACGATTTTGGCCAGGACGAGCGCCAGTGCCGCGGTGAGCGAGGCAATGCTCGCTTCCTGAGCTCCTTTAGCGGCAAATATCGGCACGATGACCAGCACGATCACCATGGCGAGATCCTCGACGATGAGCCATCCCATCGCGATGTGCCCTTCAGGTGAGCTCAGGGCGTTGCGGCCCTCGAGTGCCTGCAGAAGCACGACCGTGCTCGCAACCGAGAGGGCGAGGCCGAAGACGACGGCGGCACCCACTCCCCATCCCCAGAACATCGCGAGCGCGGCACCCAGTGCAGTCGCCACGGCCATCTGGACAAGCGCGCCAGGTAGCGCCACGCGACGCATTTTGAAAAGGTCGCCGAAGGAAAAATGCAGGCCCACTCCGAACATCAACAGGATGACGCCCACGTCTGCGAGCTGGGCGGCAAGATCTGCGTCGGCGACAAGTCCGGGTGTGAACGGTCCCAGCGCAATGCCGGCTAGCAGATATCCCACGAGCGGAGGCACGCGCAGGCGGGCGGCGAGGAATCCGAAAGCCAGCGCCAGCACGAATGCCGCGGCGATCGTCGCAATCAATGGGGTGTGGTGGGGCAAGAGGACTTCCGCAGGGGGATGTGGGAGTGATCAGGTAGTCACGTGGGGGCGGGCTTTGCACGAGGCGAAAGCGCGTCAGCGAACAGACCTTCGATGGTACGGAGCGCAAGCTCGAATCTATCATGTGGCACGAGCCTGCTCGTGCGCCGTGAGTCCATTCAGGCGCGAGGTATTCTTCCATGACGAACGACAGGATCATTGCAATGTTGAACGACCTGATTCAAGCATTGAAGGATGGTGAGCATCGTTGAACGGCATCACCGGGCGATCGTCGAGGGGCACTATCGCGTGCCGGATCTGCGAAACCGGTTCAGGGACCGCGTTCCGCTTGCAACTCGTACCAATGAATGAGCGCAACGAATTGAAACGTGGGTGGTGGAAGTCGCTCAGGGGATGTCACGCGGCGGATTTTCGCCGTTCCTCTTCTCGCCCGCGCTCAGTCTGAAACGCCAGCGCCGCATGAATCTGGGCCACGGCCGACGCGCCTTCGCCGACGGCTGCTGCGAGGCGCTTCGTTGATCCGGCGCGGACATCACCGATCGCGAATACGTTGGGAATGCCTGTCTGACGCACCGGGCAATTCCGACTGGCGCCCGTCGATCGACCGCGGATCTGCGCACCGGTGAGGCCCGTCGTCCGGTCCACCTGACGACCACGGTCCGCGCCCGAACGGTGCGGCCGTTCGTCAGCTCCAGTTTGAGCGGAGCATCCCGTCCGTGCTCGGGACAGCGTCTCGCGACTCTGTGCGGCAGCGCTCTTTGAGCAGACGTTGCGCGGAACACTGCTACGTTCGCTGGCGTACTGTGAACATTCAATTACGCCGTCAAGCTGCTTTCGTCGATTGCCGCCTGCACTCACCTTGCCGATCGATCTATCGAAGGAGACATCGATGAGATCCGCTGCGGAACGACGTGTTCCGACCATTTTGATGATTCTCTTCGCTCTTGTTGGAATCGCGGTGTCGGTCGCCATCGGGCGTGCCATCGCGCCCGACCGAGGCGGACCGTCGCTAACAGGCTCGTTAACCTTCCCCGCGGCATTTCGCACGCAGAGCATTTCGACGAATGGAGTGACGATGCACGTTCGCGTCGGAGGCTCCGGCCCGGCGGTGCTCTTGCTTTATGGCTACGGTGAGACACGAGACATGTGGGTGCCGCTGGCGGCTGATCTGGTCCGGGATCACACCGTCGTCGTGCCGGACCTGCGTGGGCTCGGGCTGTCGTCGAAGCCCGCTGGCGGCTTCGACAAGATGACCCAGAGCGACGATGTCACTGGCATCCTGGATGCGCTGAGGATCCAGCAGGCCGACGTCGTTACGTACGACATCGGCGACATGGTGGGCTTCGCCTTCGCCGCACCGAATCCGGAGCGCGTGCGCCGATTCGTTCTGATCGATGCGCCCATACCCGGCATCGGGCCGTGGGAAGACATTCTCAAGAGCCCGCTTCTCTGGCATTTCCGTTTCGGCGGGCCCGACATGGAGCGCCTGGTGGCAGGACGCGAGCGTATCTACCTCGATCGGTTCTGGAATGAATTCTCGGCAACGCCAGGCCGCTTCGGCGAGAAGTCCCGTGTGCACTACGCTCGCCTCTATGCGCTGCCTGGCGCCATGCATTCCGGTTTCGCTCAGTTCGCGGCGTTCGATCAGGACGCGAGGGACAACCAGGAGATCATCGCCCGTCTCGGGAAACTCCGCATGCCGATTCTTGCGATCGGCGGTGAAAAGTCCTTTGGACCGATGATGGCGACGGTCATGCGGGCGACCGCGACAGATGTTACGCAGGCGATAGTGCCCGACTCGGGTCATTGGATCATGGAGGAAAATCCTTCGGAAGCGGTCCCGATGGTTCGCGCGTTCCTGATGGCGACGCGATGACCTCGGCAACGCCTGCTGGAGTGAGTGACATGCCAATCAGGAAATACTTGTGGATAGGGCTGCCGGCCGTCTTCGTCCTGCTGTTCTTCCTGCTCCCGTCCTTTGCCAGTCTTTATACGGACTGGCTGTGGTTCGTTGAGACGGGGCACGAGCAGGTTTTCCTGCGAACGTTGAATACGCGCATCTTGCTCGGCGCAGTGACCTTCATAGTGGTGTTCGGCGTTCTGTTCCTGAATATCCACATCGCCCGGCTCGGGTCGAAGAAGCTCGGGTTCACGGTGTTCGGGCCGCAAGGTCCGCGCGTCATCACCATCGATCCGCTACGAGTGCGACCGTTGCTCCTGATGGCCGCCTCAGTCGTTGCGCTTCTCGTGGCGCTCTTTGCGTCGGGGCGCTGGGATACGTGGCTGATGGCCCGCAATGCGGTGCCATTCGGCCAGGTCGACCCGATTCTCGGATTCGACATCTCGTTCTACCTCTTCCAGCTCCCGCTCCTGCACTTCCTCCAGACCCTGGTCCTCATCACAGTGCTGCTTGCCGCCCTGGCGGCGGGGCTGGTGTACTTCGTCGGTCAGAGCATCGCTCTCGGCCCGCAACGCGGACTCGCAGTGAGCGTCAGGGCGCGTCGTCACCTGAGCGTCCTCGGCGCAATCTTCCTTCTCATTCTTGCGTTCCGGGCCTGGCTCGGCATTCCGGAATCGCTCACGACCCAGTCCGGCATCGTTCACGGCGCGTCGTTCGTGGATGTGTATGCCACCATTCCGGTGCAGTGGCTTCTGGTCGCCATCTCAATTCTCGGCGCGGCGCTGCTTGCCTGGCAGGCCGGCGTGCCTCGGCGCTGGCCCGCGTTCGCAGCGATCGGCCTTTATCTCGTTGCCTCCGCGGGAGGCAGCCTCTACGCGTTCGGGCTTCAGCGCCTGTACGTATCGCCGAACGAACAGGTGCGCGAGCTGCCGTTCATCGGGAATTCCATTCAGGCGACCCGCTCGGCCTTCGCGCTCGACCAGGTCCAGGAGCGCGGCATTTCGGGCGACGCGGCGCTGACCCGGGCGGACATCTCTCGCAACGCGGCCACCCTCGAGAACGTCCCGCTGTGGAACGACCTGCCGCTGCTCGACACGTTCGGGCAGATTCAGGAAATCCGCACGTATTACGATTTCCACTCGGTCGACAACGACCGCTACCTGATCGACGGCAAGTACCGCCAGATCATGCTGTCCGCGCGTGAGCTGAATTCGGAGTCGCTGCCGAGCGGAACGTGGATCAACAAGCGGCTCACCTTTACGCACGGCTATGGGCTCACGCTCGGTCCGGTCAACGAAGTGACACCCGAAGGCCTGCCCGTGCTGTTCATCAAGGATCTGCCGCTTAAATCCACCGTTGACCTGAAAGTCGCCCAGCCTGCGATCTATTTCGGCGAGCTCTCGAACGACCATGTCTTCGTGAAGACAGCGACTCAGGAGTTCGACTACCCGCGGGGTGACGCGAACGTTTTCGGCACGTATGGCGGCAAAGGCGGGGTGGGCGTGGGCAGCGTGTTCCGCAGGCTGTTGTTCGCGGTTCGATTCGGGTCGGCCGACACGCTTTTCTCTCCGAACCTCACCGCCGACAGCCGGGTGCTGATGTATCGCCGCATCGCTGGACGCGTCAACCGCATCGCCCCGTTCCTCACCTATGACCCGGATCCGTACCTGGCCATCTCCAACGGGCGGCTCTTGTGGATACAGGACGCCTATACGATCAGCCGGCTCTACCCGTACTCCACGCCGAGCTTCGGGGGCATCAACTACATTCGCAACTCGGTGAAGGTGACGATCGACGCCTACGACGGAACGACACGCTTCCATCTGATCGACGCGAAGGATCCGGTGGCGGCCACGATGGCGAAAGTCTTCCCCGGGCTGTTCGAGCCGCTAGCCGCGATGCCCGAAGACTTGCGCACGCGCCTGCGCTACCCACAGGGGATCTTCTCTCTGCAGGCCGCGATGTTCGCCACGTTTCACATGACGAACCCTTCCACGTTCTACAACCGCGAAGATCAATGGGACGTGCCTTCGCTGGACCAGGGCAAGGGTGGGGCGAGGCCGATAGTCCCGTACTACACCATCATGAAGCTGCCGGGCGAGACGGATGCCGAATACATCCAGATGTTGCCTTACACCCCGCGCCAGAAAGACAACCTCGCGGCCTGGATGGTCGCGCGCAGCGACGGCGGAAATTACGGCCAGCTCATGGTGTTTCAGTTTCCGAAACAGACCGTGATTTTCGGCCCGCGCCAGGTGGCGGCCCGCATCAGCCAGGATCAGGTGATCGCTCCACAGATCACGCTGTGGAACCAGCAGGGCTCCGAGGTGATCCAGGGCAATCTGCTTGTCATTCCCATAGAAGAATCGCTGCTCTACATCCGTCCCCTCTACCTGCGCGCGGCGGGCGGGCGCATTCCCGAGCTGAAGCGGGTGATCGTCGCTTACCAGAACCACATCGTCATGGAAGCCACGCTGGATGTGGCACTCGAGCGGCTCTTCCCCACGAGGGACGGCGGCCAGCGCGCAACGGGCGGTGCACGGCCGGCGCCACAGCGTGCGGTCGAATCTGGCTCCGGCGCAGAGCCTTTCAGCGACGCGGCTTCCGAGGCACAGCAGCACTACCAGCGGGCGCTTGAAGCGCAGCGCGCAGGCGACTGGGCCCGCTACGGTGAGGAAATTCGCCTGCTGGGCGAATCGCTGAAACGGCTGAACGCACCACCCGGCGGGGGGCCGACGTGAGCCCCGCGCTAGGGTCGGCGCAGATCAGATCGCGGGCGTGTCCGGCAGCTTGTCGCTAGGTGCGAGGGCGCACATATACAGGGTACAGATGCGCGTAGGGTGAAAGGATGCTCCATGAGTTTCTCACCAACAATCGCGACGAGCTCATTGGGCGCTGCCGTCTCAAGGTGGCTCAAAGGCCTGCGCCACAAGTGAACGCGGCGGAGCTCACACACGGGATTCCGCTGTTTCTCGATCAACTCGTCAGAACGCTCCAGGTTGAGCAGACCGCTGAGCCAATGCAGAGCCGCAAGGTCTCCGGTCCCGCGGGTGGCGGGACGCCGGTGTTGTCGGAGATTGGTGCAACTGCCGCGTTACACGGGCGTGAGCTGTTGCAGCACGGTTTTACCGTGGATCAGGTTGTCCACGACTACGGTGATCTCTGCCAGGCCATCACAGATCTGGCGTTCGAACGGAACGCAGCGATCGAAGTAGACGAATTTCGAACGCTCAACCGCTGCCTCGACAATGCCATCGCCGAGGCCGTTACGGAGTACGCCTTTCAGCGCGGTTCTGTGGTGACGAGCAACGGCGTCCAGGCTCTCAATGAACGGCTGGGATTTCTCGCGCACGAGCTGCGGGACCTCGTTCATACGACGACGCTCGCAGTCACTGCTATCAGATCGGGCAATGTCGGGATGAGTGGGGCGATGGAGGCGGTGCTGGACCGTTGCCTGATCGGACTGCGCACGCTCGCGGATCGATCCCTCGCCGACGTGCGAGTCACGGCCGGAATGCCGCTGCGGCATGAGCTGATCTGCCTCGCCCATCTCGTTAATCAGATCGCCGGCTCTGCGTTGCTGGAGGCGGATGCGCGGGAATGCAGATTCATAGTCTCCCACGTCGACGAGCACCTGGGTGTTGACGTCGACCGCGACATGCTTTTCTCGGCGGTCGGAAATTTGCTTCAGAACGCATTCAAGTTCACGCAACCTCGCACTCAAGTTACGTTGAACGCTTATGGCGTCGCAGATCGCGTGCTGATCGACGTCGAGGATCATTGTGGCGGTCTTCCGCCCGGCGCGATGGACCGGATGTTCTTGCCGTTCACGCAGAGCGGCGCGAACAGATCGGGGCTCGGGCTTGGGCTCACTATGTGCCGGCGCAGCGTCGAGGCAAACAACGGCATTCTCCGAGTCCGCGACGTACCAGGCTCGGGCTGTGTTTTTACCATCGACCTGCTTCGCCACGTTCTGCCTTAGCCGGCCGAGGTTCGACGGTCCTGCCTCACGGGTGTGTTCGTCTGCGCACTGACCAAGTCGCTGATATCAGCCAGACTCAGCCACTAACGGTGCGCACAACATCGTGATCGGCAAGTGAGCGCAACCCGCGTTGATCATGCCTCCGCAATCTCCTGCGCGCCTCATTTGGAGCTCATCCCATGCGTACGATCAAGACTCTCAGCGCGGTCTTCGCGACCGTCATTCTCATGGCGACCATCGGCTGTGCGTCTACACGCTCGCAGGAGAGTACCGGTCAGTACATCGACGACAGCGTCATCACTACCAGGGTCAAGACCGCCATCCTGGGCGAGCCCGGCTTGAAGGTCTCCGAGATCAATGTCGAGACGTTCAAGGGTGTCGTGCAGCTTAGCGGCTTCGTGAACTCGCGTGAGGACATCACGTCGGCAGTTAAGGTGGCGAGTGCCGTCAGCGGCGTGAAGTCCGTCAAGAACGACATGCAGCTCAAGTAAGGACGAGGGTGGTTGCGGCCACCGGCCTGGCGGTCATGTTCGTCAACTATGGCCGAGCCACACGTGTGGCCAAGCTCTTCGACCCGATTACGGTCATGGCCGAAATTTCAGACGCAAAAGACGGACACCTGCGTACCATTGGCGCGGAAGTAGACACGGCTGCAGCGATGATGGCACTCGTGAAGTACACGCGCGAACCCGATTTGATTCGTCGCTATAAGGACGTCGCACTTCGATCCTACATGTCCGCCGTTGACCTCATAGGGATTACTGCCCTCAGTCCCAGCGAAGAACACGACGTGTGGAATCGAGTCGCACCGATCAGGCAGTGGCTCGAGGCAGAAGGTCTTTTGAAGCGGTAGCAGACGGCGGTGATTGGACAGTCGTCCAGTTCCGTTCGAAACGACAGATCTTGCGCAACGGACCCGCTCTCCCCGAATGCCGAGATTCGGGTTCCGATACGACATTCCAGAAAACGGCGTAATTCGCGACTTCCTGGGCGTTCGTCCAGATCTGACCAGCCCTGCGAAACATGCATGTTCGCTTGCGTACAGACGCCCTCGCGTCGGGCGCGCATAGTCGCGCTCTCGATGGACCATCGGCACCGCCGCAAGTCCACCTTCACAGATCGAGAATCCCATGAATGAACGATTGTCCGCACGCCGCGGCTTGCGGCTGCCTACCGCAGTGGCGCTCATTGGCATGCTCGCGCTCGCCGCGTGCGCATCGACGCCGCCGGCGCCCACTGCAAGCCTGGACGCCGCAAAGCAGGCTATTTCGAATGCCGAGCGAGCAGATGCCAGCCGCTACGCCGCCGGGGAGCTGAGCGAGGCGCGCATCAAGCTCGCGTCCGCCGATGCCGCCATTACAGAGCGGAGAATGGACATGGCGGAGCGATTTGCCGAAGCGTCGCGCGCGGAAGCCGAGCTTGCCTCTGCGAAGACTGCAGCCGCCAAGGCTAACGCCGTGAACGATGAAATGAGGCGCAGCACCGGCACCCTCAGGGAAGAAATGCAGCGCACCTCGGGAGACAAGCCATGAACGCTACGATTCAGAACATCAATTTCAGCAAGACGCTGATCGCCACAGCGGTGGCGGCCGTGCTGCTTGCCGCCTGCGCGACCGCACCTGTTCAACCGGCGGGCTCCGCGGAAGTCCGGAGCAAACTGACGCAGCTGCAGGCTGATCCGAACCTGGGCGGCCGCGCGCCGCTTGCGATCAAAGAAGCGGACCTTGCAGTGAGCGTAGCCGAGCAGCCACAGGCCGATGCGCAGTTGGCACAACACAGGGTCTACATGGCGGATCGGAAAGTCGAGACGGCCCGTGCTCAGGCGGAGGCTCGCTTTGCGGAAGACCAGCGACCCGCGCTCAGCGAGCAGCGCGAGAGCGCTCGTCTTGAGTCGCGAACGCGTGAGGCGGATGCGGCGAGAAATCAGGTCGCGGCCGCTCGAGCGGAAAGCGCCGAACAGAAGCTCGCGGCCGACGAGGCGCGCGGAGCTGCGGATGCAGCACAGCTGGCCGCCACGAACTCCGAGCGTCAAGCCTCGGAATTGCAGCGGCAGATCGATGAGCTGAACGCGAAGCCCACGGATCGCGGGTTGGTCGTGACCCTTGGTGATGTGCTGTTCACCAGCGGACAGGCCGACCTGAGAGCGGGCGCCACTGGAAATCTCAACAAGCTCGTTACCTTCCTCAACGAATACCCGAGCCGAACCGTCGTGATCGAGGGCTACACGGACAGCCTTGGCAACGAAGACTATAACCAGGGACTGTCGCAGCGTCGCGCGGACTCCGTGAAGACATATCTGGTTGGACAAGGTATCGGCTCGAACAGACTTATCTCAGAGGGCAGGGGCGAGAATGCCCCGGTGGCAGGTAACGAGTCCGCCGCCGGCCGGCAGCAGAATCGTCGCGTCGAGGTCATCATCAACGATCCTCGCGGCGCGGCCCTGAGGTAACTCCTCGCGTTAAATCAGAGGACACATTTATGAACATCTTCATTTGGCTGATCGTAGGTGGATTGCTCGGATGGGTCGCGAGCATGGTGATGGGTACCAACGCGCGGCAGGGGATCTTTCTCAACGTGGTGGTCGGAATCGTCGGCGCGGTCCTCGGGGGTTGGTTCCTGAGCCCGATCGTCGGTGTGTCGACTATCAATCAGGGCAACTTCAGCATAGCGAGCCTGATCGTATCGCTTCTGGGAGCCGCCGCTCTCCTGGCCATCGTAAACCTCGTCCGGCGAGGTGCGGTTCGGTAGCGCAAAGGAGAGGGTCGTGCGGTCGCGGCGCTCTCGCGTAGGCAGTGAACTCGAAGGACGCTGGCGGATCTCGCCTTTGTCGGAATCTATATTCCAAGGATTTAACGATGGGTGATCTTCCACAGCGCGGCACTTCAGTCGAACAACACGAGCGAGCGATCGCTTCGTTGGTCGCCTCTACTTCTGTTTCGACCGAGGAAGTTCGTAGGCTCTTTGAGGACGAACTTGCTCGCCTCGAGACGACCGCGAAGGTGCGGACGCACCTGCTGGCAGTGACAACGTCTAACGTGCGAGGGATGTTGCGTCGGGCCGGCGCGTCACGACGGCGCTGATGTCACCCAAGCCGGGGCGAGCACCACGGACACGCCGATGGGACACCCTCGTCGCAGGTCACGGCGCTGGTAGCAACAGCACCCCTTTGGCGTCTGAGACCTTGCAGATCTTCTTCGTTGCCCCAACTCCGCAGTTTCGCTGCGCGCCAGTTTTATGGCTCACCACGGCCTGCGATCCTGCAGGCTACGCGCGAATCGTCGCCCTTCACTCAACACCGGAGTAGTCATCCCCATGGAAAGTCAGGACCGCCAGATCATTCAATCGCTGTTCACCCGCCTGAGCGACGTCGAGAAGCAGGCTCCGCCACGCGACGCCGACGCCGAAGCCCTCATCAAGGAACGCGTAGGCCACCAACCTGCCGCGCCCTACTTCATGGCGCAGACCATTGTGATGCAGGAATACGCGCTACAGCAGGCGCAACAGCGCATCGAGGCCCTGGAGAGGCAGGCGCAGGAGCGTCCTGCCGGCGGTGGTCTGTTCGGCAGTCTGTTCGGCGGTGGCGAGAGCGGCAGCCGCGCGGTGCAACCCGCAACGCCGATATCGCCGTCATTAAGTGCCGCGGTGGGCGGCCAACAGCATCGCGGTGGCGGTTTCCTGGCCGGAGCCGCACAGACCGCGATGGGCGTCGCCGGTGGAGTGCTGCTCGGCAATGTCATCGGCGGCATGTTCAGCAGTGAAGCAACCGCGGCCGAGACCGGACCCGAGACTTCCGAACACGCTCCACCGGAAGATGGCCTGGGCGGCTTCGGCGATGACGAAGGATTCTGAGGCGACACTCGTCATTGCAAACGGAGAATGAAGTTCCGGGGCGACTGCCGGCGAGCTGCCCGAGCTGGGCAACGTGCGATTGTCCGGACCGCGAGCAGCTTGTTGCCGACGCTGCCGCTGGCGTAGCTCCACGAGGACACATTTGACTTGCGCGTGCTCGCTCGCGGCGCACGATCACAGCCAGCATTGCCATGGAACGATGCGCGTCCCAAGCAGCGTGTCCACTTCGCGTGCGAGAGCTCGATGAGTTACAGATCCATGAATAGCACGTGAAGAACCGTCATCGGATGAAGTGACGCAGTTCGCTTGCCCGACCGCAACAGCTTGCTACCTGTATCGCGCGCCAACGAAAGTCATTGCGCACGGATCGGAAGACACATTCATGGAACCCACGCTTGCGTCCCATGGCAACGAAACACTACCCGCTCGCCTCTGATTTCGATCAGACGCTGAGCTTCAACGACTCTGGCCTGGTGCTGGCCGAGTTTCTCGGCGTGCACGGGTTTGAGAACAAGGTTGCAGAGCTTGCCCGCAACAACCTCGTTCAACAGGGCGGCGACTCGATTACCTCATCCGGCACGACTCCGACTTTCGTGGCGTCCGGCGTGAGCATCTCGTTGAGGCCGGCCGTCGTGTGCGCCTGAAAGCAGCGCTTCCGGAGCTGGTCTCGTTCCTCGAGCGCGGCGGTGACGGATGCCGTTCCTCGTTCTGCGTCATTTCCGCCGCACCAAGGCAAGTGGTCGTGTCAGCGCCTGCCGGAATCGTTCCGCCGGATCATATCTTCGGTACCGAGTTCTAATATGTATGACAGAGACAGCGGTGAGGTGCGCGCCATCACGCGAGTTCCCGCCGGCTACGGCAAGGTGGTCGTGCTCGAAGAACTCGGGCACGGCTTGCGGTTGTTTCCGGCTGCGTCGAGCTATAACCGAATCTGGTGGATGAGTTGAGAGAGGGCGGCGTGCCCTGCTGAAGTTGAGTTGCTTAGGTTCAACTTTCAGCATTTGGAGTAGGCACGCCATGAGTGAGGATACGGTTGTTCGATTTCAGAAGCCAGGCGCGGTGCGCGATGCGCTGACGGAGCTGCTGCGCGAAGGGGCGCAGCGGCTGTTGAGGCAGGCGGTGGAAGCGGAGCTCGCTGAGTTTCTGGCGCCGCATGCGCAGAAGCGCGATGAGCACGGTCGGGCCGCGGTGGTGCGCAACGGCTATTTGCCCGAGCGCGAGGTGCTGACCGGGATTGGGCCGGTATCGGTGCGGGTGCCGAAGGTGAGGAGCCGCACGCAGGAGCCGGTGGTGTTCCGCTCGAGCCTGGTGCCGCCGTACGTGCGCAAGGCGAAGAGTGTCGAGGCGGCGCTGCCGTGGCTGTACTTGCGTGGAATATCGACCGGAGAGATGCAAGAAGCGCTGTCGGTATTGGTCGGAGAGGAAGCGCGCGGCTTGTCGGCGCCGGTGGTGAGTCGGCTGAAGCAGCAGTGGCAAGAGGACTATCGGGGCTGGAGCGAGCGGCGGCTGGATGGCGAGCGCTGGGTGTATTGGTGGGTGGATGGCATCTACAGCGGACTGCGAGGCGAGCATGAGCGGCTGTGTGCGCTGGTGGTGATGGGTGTGAACGAGCGCGGACAGAAGCGTTTTTTGGCGATCGAGGACGGCGTGCGTGAATCGGCACAGAGCTGGCGCGAGGTGCTGCTGAAGCTGAAAGCGCGCGGTGTGGAGACCCCGCCGAAGGTGGCCGTTGGCGATGGCGCGCTCGGCTTCTGGGCGGCGCTGGAGGAGATCTATCCGCAGGTGCGCGCGCAGCGTTGCTGGAAGCACAAGGCATCGAATGTCATGAACTACCTTCCGAAGAGCGTGCAGGAGAAAGCCAAGGGGGCACTGCACGAGATCTGGATGGCTGCGACGCGCCGGCAGGCCGAGCTCGCCTTCGACCGCTTCATCGCGACCTATCAGGGGAAGTATCCGAAGGCGACCGAGTGCCTGCAGAAGGATCGCGCCGCGTTGCTCGCCTTCTAGCCTTCTACGACTTTCCGGCCGAGCACTGGGTGCATTTGCGTACGACGAATCCGATCGAGTCGGCGTTTGCCACCATCCGCCATCGCAGCGATCGCGCCAAGGGCTGCGTCACGCGTGCGACGATGTTGGCGATGATGTTCAAACTGGCGCTCGCGGCCGAGAAGGGTTTCCGAAAACTCAGGGGCTTTGCGCATCTAGCGAAGATCATCGCCGGCGTGCGCTTCGTCGATGGTGTCGAGAAAATCGAGGGTCAAGAGGTCAGCAGAGCTGCCGCCTGATCAGGCCTCGTACACCAGAATTGACGATAGCTCGCCGCGGGGACTAAGACTCCTCATCGGTAGTCGGCTTCCACTCTGGTGGCCATGTTGGTGGCTGCGAGGGGGATTCAGGGGGTTCTGAGGGGACTGCCAAGTAGCGCCGATTCAATACGTTGCTGATTTCGCTAGAGGCGGTACCGGGTTTTGATCCCGCCATACGTTGGTTCGAATCCAGCCACCCCAGCCAACTCCTCCTCAGCCCATTTCATCAAAACAACGATTCAGTGCTCGGGCGCACGACGTGCCTGCGCGGCTGTTCATGACCTTCGAGGCACACCGTGATGGGTCTGGTGGCAGCTTTGGGGTGACTGGAATAGCTGGACCTGGGCGCGGTTGCATTCGCGCAAGGGCCGCAGCTAGGTCTTCATGTATTACTTTGATGTCAGCCCACCGGATTCGACGGCGGGCGCATCACGGCTCGGAGGCCGCGGGCTTACCGCTCACAAAACGCCGCCTGACCGTTGATCGACGGAGTCATCCTGGTCGCCGTACGTCGCTCTGGGTTTTCGATCGCAGCTGGGCGAGGAAGTCGCTCCTGTCATACTGCGCCCATTCCTCCACCAGCAGTCCGTTGGGCGCGTAGCGAAAGATATTGATCAGCCGGTACTCGAACCGCTTGCCGTTCGGCTCGATCGGCCCCTCCGGCGCACCGGTGAAGGTGCGCGCGAAGACACCCGCGAAGCGCGTCCGGCTGGCGATGTAATCGCCGCCATCGGACATCAGCGCCTGTCGTGTGACACTGAAATCGTCGAAAGCCGCGCGGCAGGACGCGAAGTAGCCCCAGAGTTGCTCACGATTGAGCTCGGCGCTCCCCGGCCCATGGAATCGAAACTGCGGGTGAAAGAACGCGGCCATCGCAGCCTGGTCCCCTTTCACGATGCCGATGTTCCCGATGCGGATGAGCTCGCGTGCGCGGCGAGGCAGGGAGGGATCATCAGCGCTGAGGTCATTCTCGTCCGTGCGACCAAACGCGAAGTTGTCCGGCTTTCCCTGCACGGCTGAGGCCCCGCGGCTGTTGAGCCACTCCCTCTCCTCTTTTGCTCGCGCCGTTGCCATACCCGGCCCGACCGTAGCGACCGCTGGGGTGAGCGCCGCAGCCGCCAGCAGCAGCTTGCGGCGCGAAGGCTCGATTCTCGAATCTGCATCTTCACCGAACATGTGATTACCCTCATGTGATCTGATGCTGCGCGAGCCGACTATCCAGGCGGTTCGGATGCCTGTTGGGGAATGCGCGCAATAACCTTGATCCCGAAGTCGAACCCCGCCAGCCAGTTCACACCTGCCGCCGTCCAGTTCGGATACGGCGGTAACCCGATCTGCTCTGCTCGAGCTCGCAACACCGTGTCAGCTCGTCTTTCGGTCCGCCGAGAAAGCGACGTCGCGTAGCGCCTCGAGCGAGTGAAGCCGCTTTGCAAGAGCGGAGTGGATGTTCTCGTATGCCGTGCTGCCGAGTACCAGCCGGAACGGCGGATGGTCGCTATCGACAGCCGCGATGATCGCGTCGACGGTATTGGTAGCGTCGCCACGAATGACGAATTCACCGCTGGTGATCGCGCGGCGCACTTCTCCTGCAGGCGTGCGCTCGTACACGTCCACCGGTTTGGCGTGATCCAGCGCGGCCGCAAAGTTGGTACCAGTCGGCCCCGGCTCCGCGATAACGAAGTCGATACCGAACGGCGCTACCTCCTGCGCAACCGATTCGATGAAACCTTCAATGCCCCACTTGCTGGCGTGATACAGACTGAGGCCCGGATAGGCGATCTGCCCGCCCTCGGAAGAAACCTGCACGATCCGACCGCCGCCCTGCGCCCGCAAGTGCGGAAGGCTGGCCCGGATCAACTGGATCGAGCCGGTGAGATTGGTCGCGAGCTGCCGATCGATCTGTTCGCCAGTGAGCTCTTCCGCCGCGCCCAACAGGCCATACCCGGCGTTGCTGACGACGACGTCGATCCGCCCGAAGCGCACGAACGCCTCATTGACGCGAGCGCGGATCGCGGCCGTATCTGTGACGTCCAGCGACGCGACGTGAAGTTGTTCAGCGTGTGCTGCAGGGAGATCCGACAGCGCTTCGGTGCGCCGGGCGGTGCCTGCGACGCGATCCCCTCGACGGAGCAGCTTCTCCGCCATGATTCGCCCCAAGCCGGATGAGGCGCCCGTGATCAGCCACGTTTTCATCCTGCGAACTCCGATTGGCCCTGCCATGGGCACGGAGATTAAGGCGTGGCGTCGATGAGATAATCGCCTCCGGTCCGCATGACGTGGTGAAAGAACATGAACAATGGCGCACGGCCGACGCTCACTGACCTGACCGCATTCCTGGCCGTGGCGGAGAACCGCAGCTTCAGCAAGGCTGCCGGCGCACTGGGCCTCTCGCGCTCCTCGCTCAGCCATGCCATCGCAGCGCTTGAACGGCGGCTGGGTGCGCGCCTCCTGAATCGCACCACTCGCAGCGTCGCTCCGACCGAGGCGGGGGAGCGCCTTCTCGGACGACTGAAACCGGTGCTGCAGGATCTCGATCAGGCTATCGATGCAGTAGCCGACGATGGTGGGCATCCGGGCGGCACACTACGCATCAATGCAGCAGAGGAACCGATGCGCCTGCTGATGGACCAGGTCGTTTCGCGCTTCGTCGAGCGCTACCCGCATGTCTCGCTCGACCTGGTCGTCGACGGGACTCTTGTCGACATCGTCGAACAAGGATTCGACGCCGGCATCAGGCTGGCCGAATCGGTGCCGAAGGATATGATTGCCGTCCCGTTCGGGGCCGACTTTCGTTTCCTCGCGGTTGCCGCGCCGTCTTACGTGAAGGCGGCAGGCCGTCCGAAAACTCCAGAGGACCTGCGAAAGCATCGCTGCATTCGCCAGCGCCTTCCGAGCGGCAAACTCTACCGTTGGGAGTTCGAGAAGCACCGTCAGGAGATCGCGATCGACGTACCGGGCGTGCTCACACTCAACCACACGATGCTGACGATCGAAGCCGCCGCGAAGGGGCTCGGCATCGGATATGTGCCTGAGCACACAGTCCGTCCATGGCTGGAGGATGGCCGATTGGTTCCCTTGCTGGAGGACTGGTCGCCGCCCATCAGTGGGCTGCGGCTCTACTACTCCGGCCGTCGTCACACACCGGCGGCGCTACGCGCCTTCATCGAGGTGGTACGTGAATCGAGCTGACGCGCGCCGTTCGGCACATCCCGACCCTGGCGGCGGCGCCAGCCGGAACGGAATCCCGCCGCCGCCTCGTGCGTTGCTATGCCCATCAGGGCGTGCCGACGCGGACCGGGCTTCGAGCGATCCTTTTCGCAGCGTCGACCCGCTTGCGCTTGCGTCGGAGGGCTCCCTCAATGAAATCCAGTTTCGATCGACGTCGTTGGCTTGCCTGCGCAGGGTCCGCGGTCATCGGTGCGGCAGCGGCAGGTTCAGCGTCCCCGGCGAGCACAAGATGTTCGGAAAGGACGGGTTCGAGGATGCGCTGGAGAAGATTGCATCCATCGAGCAGTCGTTCGGTCTCGGCGACCTGAGCACACTCACCGCGCCGCCGCCTCCAGGGCGGGCGTGATCGGAACCGAGTGGCCACCGGGAACGCCGAGGCTGGTATCGGCCACTACCGGCAGGGGTCGGTGGGCGAGGTCTTTCTCGCCTTTCTGAAGCTCGGACTCACTTCGTTCGGTGGGCCAATCGCGCATCTCGGGTACTTTCGAGAAGCCTTCGTCGTGCGGCGCCGCTGGCTCGATGAGCATGCCTATGCGGATGTCGTCGGGTTGTGCCAGTTCCTGCCGGGTCCGGCGAGCAGTCAGGTTGGATTCACCATTGGCCTCATGCGCGCGGGTTTTCCCGGCGCACTTGCCGCCTGGGCCGCATTCACACTGCCTTCGGCAATCCTGCTTGTTCTGGTTGCGCGGGGCGTGCATGCACTCGACAGCGCGGCCGGCGCGGGCCTGTTGCATGGCCTGAAGCTCGTCGCCGTCGCGATCGTGGCGCAGGCGATTTGGGGAATGGGGCGCTCGCTTTGTCCTGACCGACAACGAGCATCCATCGCGGTGGGAGCTGCACTGATCGTGCTCTACAGCAGCTCGTCACTCGGACAGATCGGCGCGATCGTGCTCGGCGGGCTCCTGGGATTGTGGCTCTGTCGTTCCAGTGCGGCTGGCGCGAGCGACGGAGGGCTTCGCGTACCGCTTTCTCCGCGAATCGCAATGGCTGCGTCCGTGACATTCTTCGCGTTGCTGTTGGGGGTGCCAGTTCTGCGTGCGCTGGCAGCATCTCAGGAGCTTGCGCTCTTCGATTCGATCTATCGATCGGGCGCCCTGGTGTTCGGTGGCGGGCATGTCGTGCTCCCCCTTTTGCGCGAGGGGTTTGTTGCGCCTGGATGGGTTACAGACGATGCGTTCCTGGCAGGCTATGGTGCGGCTCAGGCCGTTCCGGGTCCGCTCTTCACATTTGCCGCGTATCTGGGCGCAGTAGCGCAGCCCTCGAACTTTCTCGGAGGTGCGGCGCTCGGGCTGCTCGGAATCTTCCTTCCCGGCATGTTGATTCTCATCGGCACGTTGCCGTTCTGGGATACGTTGCGCCAGCGAGTGAGTGCTCGTGCGGCGATGGCAGGGATCAACGCAGCGGTCGTCGGCATTCTCGCCGCTGCCTTCTACGATCCCGTGTGGACGAGTGCCGTCAAAGCGCCGGCCGACTTCGGCTTGGCGCTCGTCGGCTTCGTGCTGCTCACCATGTGGCGAGCACCGCCGCTCGTTGTCGTCATGATCACTGCACTGGGTGGAGTCGCGCTCGCGCTGCGGTGAGCTCGCAAGCTTCGGCCGCTCTTGATCATCGCGCCTCGATCCTGTACCTGTGAGTCATGAAAACACGCGCGACACTCTTCATTCTCATGATCCTGTTCGCAATGCCGACGATGGCCGACGACGCGGCGCGCGCATTCGATTCGCATATCGGCACCTGGCACACCAGTCTCAAACGCCTCAAGGATCCGTTGACGTCGTCCACCACCTGGCTGACCTACGAGGGTACGACGACGGTCCGCGCGGTGATGAACGGACGTGCGAATCTCGCGGAACTGGAAGTGACGGGGGAGGCCGGTCGCCTCGACGGCCTCAGCCTGCGCCTCTACGATCCGAAGGCGGGACAATGGACGCTCAATTACGCGAACCTCGACGACGGTTCGCTCGCGACGCCATCCATCGGCAGCTTCCAGGGCACGCGCGGAGAGTTCTACAGCGACGAGAAATATCGCGGACGTGATGTGCGCGTGCGCTTCGTCATCGAACCACAAGGTCCCAACGTCATCCACTTCGAGCAGGCGTTCTCGATCGATGGCGGGCGTACGTGGGAAGTGAACTGGATCGCGACGGACACGCGTGTCGTCGACGGAAAGCCGAACGACCAACGCTAACTCGCGCCGTGCCGAAGGACTCGCGCGTGCGCGGTCAGCTCACCATCTTCGACAGTTCCTGGGCAACGCTGTCGAACTTGGACGCCAGAAAATTTACCAGCGTGCGCACGCGAACCGGGACAAGGCGTCCGCTGGGCAGGATGGCGTGCAAGGGATAGCTCTCTATCTGCCATTGTGTCAGCAAACGAATCAGGCGCCCGTCCGCCATCTCCTGTCGTTGCTCGATAGGCGATTTGATCAAGATGCCGGCGCCGGCAATGGCCCATTGTCGAGCGAGCGATGCGTCTCGTCCAGCCACGGCCCACAAACTATGAGCTTTTTCGACGTATCGATCCATGCCGGGCATGAGAGCAGATTGCGAGAGTCCGCGATGGACTGCAAAGGGACGAAAGTCGCATCCACGAAGAGGCGGTGTGACCCGCGCGTGAAACTCACGCAGGCCGGGGAAACTCCATCACGAAACGCGCCCCGCGAGCCGCATTCGCGTCGTGCCACAGGTGTCCGCCTTGCCGCTCCATGATGCACTTCGCGATTGCGAGCCCCAGGCCCGCGCCCGGGCCCGAGGCATTGGGGCCGCGGCGGAACCGTTCGAACAGGGACGCCGCGGCATGCCCCGCGATTCCGGGCCCATCATCGGCAATGATCACGGTGCCGGAATCGGCGGACAGCGTGATCGACGTGCCGGCGGGCGTGTACTGAATCGCGTTCTCGATCAGGTTGCGAAAGACGAGGCGCGTCAGCGTTTCATTCCCGTGCGCGGGCACGGAAGCGTCGGGCGTCGCGGCGGTGACGTAGTGCTCCGATTCGAGCGCAACAGGCGCCAGCTCCCGAGCCACTTCCAGCGCAACGGCGTACGCGTCGAACGGGGCGAACTGGAACTGTTCCTGCGAATCGAGGCGCGCAAGACAGAGCAGTTGCTCGACGAGCCGCGCGAGCTGCTCGATTTCGAACGCAACATCGCCCAGCTCCTGCGCCGAAAAGCGGGACTCGAGCCGTGCTCGCAACGTCGCAAGCGGGGTACGCAGCTCATGCGCGGCATTGGCCGTAAATTCCCTTTGCACGCGATAGTCCGCTTCGAGCCGATCGAGCGAGGTGTTGACTGCCTGAACCAGCGGAACGAGCTCCCGCGGAAGGTTTTTGGCATGCAACCGCTCGTCGAGATGATACAGCGACAACATCGAGGCCTGATGCGAGACGGCACGCAAGGGGCGAAGCGATGACAGCACCGTCACGACCACAACGCTGACCACGGCGATCAGGAGCACCGCAATCGGCCAATACAGCTCGTCCAACGCCCCGAGCATGAGCTGTGCGACCAGACTCTCTGCCTCTTCCAGATTCCGCACGACACGCAACCAGTATGGGCCGTGATCATCGTCGAGATCGAGCGCGGCAGCCATGATGCTGTTGCCCGACAACGCATCCGTTTCCCGCTGCATGACGATCTGCCCGCTGCCTTGAGCGACCGGCAATGGCAGATGAGGCGCAGAGAAACCGCCAGACTGCAGCACCGTGCCATCTGCGCTCAGCAATTGATAACCGTTCAATGTATCCGGTTGGGCGTAGAACTCTTGCAGAGACCGTGGCAACTCCAGACGCGGTGGTCCCGTCCCCGACACGATCGACGCACGCAGGTCCTGCACCTGCATGGCGATGCTCTGGCCTTCCAGACCCATCAGCCCCTGGCGAAATTCGAGGTACAACACCAGGTAGCTGCCGGCCAGCGCCAGCACGACCACGATCGTCAGCCGAACGACGAGTGCTCGAAGCAGGGACGGGGCGCGCATCGAGCCGCGATCAGGAGGCAAGATAGCCCAGACCGCGCAGAGTCCGGACGGATATATCAGCGCCCGCGGCCGCGAGCTTCTTGCGCAACCTGTGCACTTGCGTCTCCACCGAATTCGCGCTGCGTTCCTGCTCGAAATCGTACAGGCATTCGGCGAGCCGCTCCTTCGAGATGACACGCCCCTGGTTGCGCAGCAGTGCTTCGAGCACGATCAGCTCCGAGCGTGTCAGATCTAGCTGCGTCCCGGCGACGGTGGCGATGCGTGCGGACGTATCGAGCTTCACGCTACCGAGCGTCAGCGTGCGACCCAATGCCGCGCCCGGACGGCGCAACAGCGCGCGCAGCCGAGCGATGAGCTCCTGCATCGCGAAGGGTTTGACGAGATAGTCGTCCGCGCCGCAATCCAGACCGCGCACGCGATCCTCGATCGCACCTAGCGCGGTGAGGATCAGCACGGGTGTCACGTTGCCTCGGTCACGCATTTCCTTCAGCGCATTGAGGCCACTGCCGTCCGGGAGCATGAGATCGAGCACGGCGGCGTCGTAATCGGCCGCTCGCCAGACCCGCAGTCCGTCGGACGCCGAGGTCGCTGTATCGACCGCGAATCCCTGCGCACGCAGGCTCTGCGCGACGGCCTGACAGAGACGCTGGTTATCTTCGATGATGAGCAATCTCAATGGCCAATCTCAATGGGGCGACCGGCTCATTCACCTGGTCCAGGAGTATTCGAACCTGAGTCCGATGGTGGGTATCGCCTCGTCGAGTCCTTCGATGATGTTGACGCCGCGACGCTCGTCCCATTCGTAACCGTTGGCATTCTCGCGACCGTAAACGTTCAGGATGTCCAGATAAGCAACCAGGCTCACCGGGCCGAAGCGGCGCTGATAGTCCGCGCGCAGATTCAGCGCATGATAGGCAGGCAGACGTTCGGCGTTGGTACGCGTCAGCTCCTTCGAGAAGCGCAGGGGGCCTGCGGCTCCCAACACGTCGCTGTGCACGATGAACGCATCGGTGGGCCGGCCCGAAGCGTATTTCCATTTCGCCGAGAATGTCCATCGATCGCTCGGCTGCCAGACGCCGACGATTCCGAACGCATGCGGCCGATCCCAGTCCGACGCATATTCCCCTTCGCCGAGCCTGTCGTCGCGGCGGGCGCGCGAGTACGAATAGGTCGCCGAAGCGCTCCAGCCTCGGCTCATCCGCCTGGCGAGCATCAGATCCACACCCTTCGCGGACCCCTTGCCCATGTTCGTTGCGGTGTTCGTGGTCCGATCGTCGAACACGATCAGATCGTCGAGCTTCTGATAGTACCCTTCGGCCGAAAAAAACAGATCCTCTCGCAGGTGCCGGGAATAGCCCAGCACCCATTGCGTGGAGCGCTCGCTCTTCAGATCGAGATTGGACGGATCGGCCGCGATATCGAGATAACGCGGTGCCTGGTGATAGACGCCACCTCCCGTCCACACCCGGGTGACCGCGTCGGGCTGCCAAGTGAATAGCAGGCGCGGGGCGACGTTGGACTTTCCGGAGAACCCATCGCGCTCGTAGCGCACTCCGGGTGTCAATGTGAAATTGCCGAGGGTCCAGGCGTAGTCGGCATACGCGGCAATCCGCGTCTCCGCTGCGCTCAACGTCGAGTCGTATCCTTCCGGCGTCAGCACGATGTACTGTTGTGTCGGGTCGGGGCGGAAGTCCGACTGATCGAACACAAACCGTATCCAGTCGCCGGAGAGACGGCGGTCGGAGTCGAGATCCACGCGAGCGACCTGGGCGCCGGCGGAGAAGATTCCATCCGCGCCGAGCAAGGTGCTGAAATCGCCGCGCCAGCCGATCTCCGTTTCACTCTCCTTGATGCTCAGGATGTCTTCGCGGACCGGCGTCGTCGCAGGCGTCGGGTCGGGGCCCGCGAGATCCGGATATGCCTCGCCCTCCATGGCCGTCGTATCGCTCTTGCGGTAATAGATCGTATTGCGCAACTGTGCGACATCACCGGGGGACCACCGCCACGTCACACCGAGCAATGTGCTGTCCTGCTTCGAGTCCTCGAGCCCCACGTCCTCGAAGTTTTCGGACTCGAGTGCATTCTCGACTGTTCGCCTGGAATCCTCGCTTGCGTAGATCGCCAGCAGCTCGAGACGATGATCGTCGTTCAGGTCGGTGACGGACTTCGCGATGAAATCGGTCAGGCGCTGCTTGCCGATGTCCTTCTCGTCGATCGCTTCGAACAGGTTGCTGAAATCGAAGTGGCGCGCCGATAGCAGCAAGCTGGTGTTATCGGCCACGTAGCTCGGCCCGTCATAGTCCGCCTCGACCCCGATGATGTCGAGGCGCAGACCGGCCGTGGAGCTCGCGAAGTTCCCATCGGCGATCGCAAGCTCAAGCAGCGAGCCATTCTTGCCGCCCTCGGCCGCCCGCCAGCCGCCCGGAGAAAACCTGGCGCTGCCGATGAGGTTCGGCGCGAAGATCGAATATCGTCCACCGCCATCGACCGCTTCCTGCTCGCCGAACGACTCGTCGAAATGCGCAACCTTGTCGAAAGGAATGCCATCGATCAGGATCAGGTTGTCCCGCGGCCCGTTGCCGCGCACGGTAAAGCTTGAGAACTCACCCGTCGATACGACACCCGGCAGAACGTCCAGCGCTCGGAACACGTCGCCTGCGCTGCCGGGACTACGTCGTATCTCTTCACGCTCCAGGAGCACGGTGTTCGGCGTCGCCCGCGGATCCCCGGCTGGCGCCCGCGCCGAGACAACCACTTCGGAGAGCACCTCATCGCTCCCGCGCACGAGCGCGAATTCGACAGCAGCCACTCTGCGAAGCACGACCCGTACGTCCACCTGCACGGCTCGCACGAAGCCCGGCTCTTCCACCTCGACCGAATACACGCCTTCCGGCACCTGATCGAACGAGAACGCTCCGGAGGCATCGGCTTCAACCGTGCCCTGAACCCGCTGATTGCGCTTGAGGTGAACAGTGGCCGACGGGACCGCCCGTCCAGTCACCGAATCCACGATGCGTCCTCGAACGGCGCCGGTCGCTTCCTGTTGCGCCTGGGCACGCGCCGGCAGCGAGATGGATACATATAACGTAAGCGCGGCAAGCGGCAAAAGTCTTTGCAGCACGGCTGGATCCCTGCACGGTTGGTTGATAGTCAGCGGAAGCCAAGCTAGCAATCGATTCTGGCGCGAAACTTGCGGTCGGCGCGGAAGTTGCCAGCAAGAATGAAGTGACTGGTGAGTCAACAGGGCCGGAGCGACGACGAGCCCTGCCGTCGAACTCCGGCCGGATCATGTCGCTGACTGTCTTGCTGTTCCCAATCGAGCGGCGCGTCAGGCGCCGGGCTGAGGCTCAAGCGCGATCGCGACACTCGCATCGATTTCGAGTCTTGGACGCCCGAGCTTTCCGCAAAGGCGTTGCAGTCACCCACCTAATACCCAAGGCCAATGGAGCCCCGTCGGCGAGCGCTGAAGAATGCGCACCACGAGGAGGACTTGCCATGGCCGAGAACTCTCGTAGCAAGGGTGCCGCAAAGGGAAGCAATGGCAGCGGCAACGGCTCTCTGAAGGAATATCCTGCGGGTCAGGCCTTCCCCGGCGTGATCGGGCGAACGTTCGATGTGTCGTCGCCCGCATGGCCAGCGCCGACTCGCGCGCGAAAGGACGCGCCAAACGTTCTGTTCATCGTGCTCGACGACACCGGATTCGGACATCTGGGCTGTTATGGCAGCCCGATCAGCACGCCCAATCTCGATGCGCTCGCGAAGGACGGCCTGCGCTACAACAACATGCATACGACGGCGCTGTGTTCGCCGTCGCGCTCCTGCATCCTGACGGGACGCAATCATCATTCGAACGCCATGTCCTGCATCACCGAGGGGTCGGAGGGTTTTCCCGGCTCGAACGGGCAGATCCCGTTCGAGAACGGCTTTCTCTCCGAAATCCTTCTGGAGCATGGCTACAACACATACGCGCTGGGGAAATGGCACCTGACGCCGTCCGAAGCCGCGTCCGCCGCAGGACCCTACAATCGATGGCCGCTCGGGCGCGGCTTCGAGAGGTTCTACGGGTTCCTCGGCGGCGATACACATCAGTACTACCCCGAGCTCGTGCGCGATAACTCACAGACCGAGCCGGAGAAGACACCGGAAGAGGGATATCACCTGACGCCCGACCTCGTCGAGAAAGCGAAGGCGATGATCGCGGATGCGAAACAGGTGGCGCCGGACAAGCCGTTCTTCATGTATTTCTGCACGGGAGCGATGCACGCGCCTCATCACGTGCCGAAGGAGTGGGCGGACAAGTACAAAGGCAGGTTCGACAAGGGATGGGACGCGTATCGCGAGCAGGTGTTCGCGAAGCAGAAGGAGTCAGGCATCGTTCCCCCGAACACCGTGCTGTCCCGGCACGACCCGGACGTTCAGGACTGGGAAAAGCTGCCCGCCGAAGAGCGGCGACTCTATGCGCGGATGATGGAAGTGTTCGCCGGATTCCTCGAGCACACGGATCACCACATCGGCGAGCTCATCTCCTTCCTCAAGGACATGGGCGAGTACGAGAACACGTTGATCATGGTGATCTCGGACAACGGCGCGAGCGCAGAAGGCGGGCCGACGGGTTCGGTGAACGAAGGGAAGTTCTTCAACAATGTGCCCGAGAACCTGCAGCAGAACCTCGCGGCGATCGACGACATCGGCGGTCCGAAGTACTTCAATCACTATCCGTGGGGATGGACCCATGCGGGGAACACGCCGTTCAGGCGGTGGAAGCGCGAGACCTATCGTGGCGGCACGTCGGACCCGTTCATCGTGTGCTGGCCCAGGGGCATCAAGTCGAAGGGCGAGATTCGCAATCAGTACTGCCACGCCATCGACATGGTCCCGACGGTCCTGGATGCGCTGGGCATCGAGCCGCCGACGCACATTCGAGGCGTAAGCCAGTCACCGATCCAGGGCTACAGCCTGAAGTCCTCGTTCGACGACCCGAGCGCAACGTCGCTGCACCAGACGCAGTACTTCGAGATGTTCGGGCACCGCTCGCTCTATCACGATGGGTGGCGTGCCGTGTGTCCATGGCCAGGTACATCGTTCAAGGAGTCGGGGCTCCCCTTCGGCGCGCCGATCGATCATGAAAAGCTGACGGAGCTCGATGCCCGTGGCTGGGAGCTCTATCACGTTGCGGAGGATTTTTCCGAGACCCGAAATCTCGCCCAGGAAGAGCGCGAGAGGCTGATTGCGATGATCGGCATGTGGTACGTCGAAGCGGGAAAGTACGACGTGCTGCCGATCGACAGCCGCGGCACGCTCCGTTTCGGCGATCCGCGTCCCCACATCTCGGCGAACCGGAAAAAGTACGTGTACTACCCCGGGACGCAGACGGTGTCGATGGTCGCCGCGCCCGTGCTCGTGAACGTTCCACACTCCATGTCCGTGCACGCGAGCATTCCGAAGGGCGGTGCCGAAGGTGTTCTCGTCTCCATGGGCGGTGTAGACGGAGGCTTTTCGTTCTACGTGAAGGACAGCAAGCTGGTCTACGGTTACAACTATTGCGCTGACCAGCGCTTTCGCGTGCAGTCGAATGAGACCGTGCCAGAAGGCGATCACATCCTCTCGTTCGAGTTCACGCCGACGGGTAAGCCGGATCTCCCCAAGGGCAAGGGCGTGCCGGCGAACATCAAACTGCTGGTGGACGGCAGGCCCGTTGGGAGTGGAGACCTGCCAGTGACCATTCCGCTGTCGCTCGGTCTTGCGGCGGGCGTGTGCGTGGGCTCGGACGCAGGCTCTCCGACCATGGAGGAGAGTGACTACAAGCCGCCCTTCGCTTTCACGGGACGGTTGAAGAAGGCGCTCCTCGATGTCTCGGGCGAGCCCGTCGAGGACAAGGCGGCGAAGATGCGGATGTATCTCGCCAGGCAATAGCCGCCAACCGCTCGCCGATCCCTGATCGATGGGGTTTCTTAGATCAGATCAGGATCCTGCATCCACGAAGGAATGTCGCGCATGCCGTGGAGTACGCGCCAGACATCGATGTGATCGCTCCGCTCCACGTAGAAAACCAGGTGCGGATATTTCTTCAAACGCCAGCAGCGCAGACCGGGAAGGCTCAACTCTCCGGAATGACGTGACGAGCCCGTATCCGGATGGCGCCCGATATGGATATATGCCTGCTCCACGGCGTCAATGAAGCCCAGGGCGGCTTCCGGTGCGTTCTCGCTCAGGTAGTAGTCGATGGTCTCGTCAACATCCTGCTGAGCACGCTCACGCGGGATGACCGCCTTCGGCTTCACCGGCGAGTGCCGGACTTCGCCGACCTGACTTTCCTGCGCAGGCTGTCAAAATACTCGTCATCGACCGGCTTCGTCGGCGCGGAAGCAGCGCCTGCCAGCAGAAGACCGCGCAACATCAGCCGATCCTTGTCTTTTCGGATGAGCTCGCGCACGTACTCACTGCTCGTACCGTAGCCGCGCTCGTTGACCTGCTGGTCGACGAAGTCCTTGAGCGAATCAGGCAGGGAGATGTTCATTGTGCCCATGCACTGAATCATACCCAGTTTGGCAAAATTTGGCAAAGTGGTCTGGCCAGCGACGCCTCTTCAAGTCGGCTCGCGCGCTGCGGTCATTACAAGCGACGTCGTTAGCCGGGTTCCGCGCCGTACCTCAGCCACTTACGGCTCGGTGCTTCATCAAGCGGGACAAGCTGGGGACGCTCGTCGGCTCTCGCACATGGTGCCTTCCTGGGTGGCACGCCGGTGCGTTTCTTCGACGACAAGTATCTTCTTCCTCCTTGCGGCATTAGGCAGCCCGCCACCGGAGGGCCTGCCGGAGATTGAGGGCGTCGGCGTGTTGCCCGATGTCGAAGTGGCGCCGTGCAGGCGCTACTGCGAAGGGCGAGATCCTCAGATGATGAAGGCGCTCGAGCTCGCAGCAGCAGCGGCGCGTGGCGGGGGATCTCCGCAAATTCTTGTATGCTCCCCGATCACCGCCGCGCCACGCCCGCATTGCAATGGCAACAGCTCTGTTTTGCTTCGGCGCGAACATTGGGTCGCCGAAGGGTGACTACGTGATCGCCTGGGCACTGCCGCGGTCCGCTCGAGCCACGATTCCTGCGAGGTGATCCATGGAGCACAACCCCCTGCTCAGGATTCTCTACGTCGGCGCCGGCCCTCTGATCTGGGCCGCGAACTTTGTGCTGATGCATGCCTTCACAGCAGCAGCCTGCGCGCGCGGCTTCGCTACGACGACGATTGCCGGTGTGGGGGGCGTCGTGTGGGCCATGGTCGTCTCAACGTTCGTAGCGATCCTCGCGGCCGCGTGGATCGCTTACAAGGCGCTGTCACGCTATCGCGCCCGTTGTGCGCAGATGGGCTCGCCGGATACGGAGTGTTACATCCATTTCACGGCCGCAGCCGTCGCGGTGTTGTCATTGGTAGGGATGGGTTGGACGGCGTTCGCAGCCGCCGTTTCGTTCTCTTGCCGTTAGCCTCGGAGATGCTGCTGAGGTCGGATGATCCATCAGCCGCGTGAAGTGCGGAAGCAGGGCGCTGGCGCGGGTCCCATTAGTCGCGCACAGGGAAGCCGTCCGACGAATGGGCGGCGGAAGCTTGGCCGTGAGAGACTCCCGATGCGCCTGCGCGCGCGCATACCCAAGGGGGGAGGCCATGAGAGGGACTTGGCTCAAAGCGATCGTCACCCTTGTTGCATGCATCGGAGGCACGGCAGTCGCGCATCCGGTGCTCACCTTCACCGAACACGTCGAGACGCGTCCACATAAGAACTCGTCAGTGAAGGGTGGCTCCGAAGAGAGCACGATTCACGTAACGCTTGGGCGGAATTACGTAGTCACGGAACGGAAAGGCACCCGCTCCATCCTCGACTTCGAAAAGCGGCGCATCTACCAGGTGTCCCTGGCTCAGAAGACGTTCAGCGAAAGCTCGCTGTATGCCGTCCTCGGTTTTCATGCGATGGAACTGCAGAATCGCGTTCGGCTCAACGCAGTGCTGAACGCGGCGAAGGTCGAGAGCTCATCCAACACTCCGGCGCTTGCTGAGCATCTGTTCTCGTTGCGAGCCGCCGGGCAGGACACCGCCATCGACAGCTCGCGTTCTGGAGGCACCACTGCGTACCGATGGCAGGGGACGGAGTTGCTCACTGTTTCTGACAGCGCGCGTCAGTTGCCGGCGAAAGGCGACCAGGCGCAGTACTGGCGGTGGCTGCGCTACACGGCAGGTGGTCATCCCGCGATCTATGCATCGCTCGGATCCCGCGAGGGTGTTCCAGAGAAACTGACGGTTTTGCGGCCGGACGCGGCGGCAGACAAGCTGATGACTCTGACGCTCGCGAGCATGACGAACGAGGCGGATGCGCCGTACTCACTGGCTGGCTTCACGCGTGCAGATGCCCCTCGGGAGCCGTACCTGACACTGCTCAAACTCGATGCCGCTGCCGCGGATGACGAGCAACGCGAAGCAGCCATCCTGCACGAGCGGGATGAGGCCACGGCGAAAGGACGCTTCCTCGACGCGGCCTGGCGCACTTCGCGCATCAAATCTCGACGGGAAGCGCGGACACCGTGTGGCTCACTCAGGTTCGGGAGCGCCTCACTGCGGATCCGGATGCCCGATCGCTCGTCACATCAATCGGGGCAGCAAATGCGGAGCAGGCGAGAAGAGGTGTCGAGACGCTCAGGTCCCTGCGCGGCAAGGCCACGTCTCCTTATGCGTACGTGCTCGACGTGTTCGCCGCGAACCATCTCAACGGATTGAGACAGGCAGCCGAAGCCGAGAAGCTGTTTCTCTCCGCGCTCTCAGCCGACCCGCGCCTCACCGGCGCGTGGTTCGATCTCGGCAAGCTGTACTACATGTCGTTTCGTACCCCGGAGGCGTGGGCCTGTTGGGATGCAGGGCGCTCCGTGCGTCCGAATCACCGTTTCGCGGGCGACATCAGGGAGAGGGAGCGACGGATGGTTGCAGAGCATCCGGAATTCTTTCAGGAGTAGGTCGTGCCCAGCTGCTCTCGTGCCCGGTCGCTAAACATGTACGCCGCCCGGCTTATGGGGATGCTTGCTGCGTGCGGCCCCCGCTTGGCCTGATCGATTTGGGAAACTGGCGGAGGCGGTTTGCAGTAACTACTGCTGCATCATCTCTGCGGCGTGCATCTGCAGGTGCCGCCTCGCCCTGCTCACGGAATATGGCGTTCGTGGTCCATTCGCTCATGGAGGATACGGACCACATCAACGCCGGCACCCAGAACAAGGCGATAGAAGAGAACATGCGAGCCGACGGAGTACTTGCGATAACCTTGCCGCACCTCAGCACATTCCTTTCCAAGCGTCGGACTGTCAGCCATCGCCATGATCGCCTTCCAGAGTTGGCGTATGTAGATCTCCGCCTGATCGATGCTCCAGCGTTGCGCTGTGTAATCCCAGATCTCATCCAGGTCCGCTTGGGCACGCGGCGTTAGGACAAAGCCGCCCTTCATCGGGCCTTTGGCTTCTGCTTCCGCTTGCGGGCAATGAAGGCTTCGATATCGAAAGGCGTTGAAGCCCCGCTCTGTTCTCCTTCGACAAGAGCTGCGCGCAATGCACTTATCCGCGCTTCCCGCTCCTCGAGCAGCCGCAAAGCAGCGCGCATCACATCGCTTGCGTTGTTGTAGCGACCCTCCCTCACCTGGGCTTCAACGAAGCTCGTGAAGTGCTCGCCTAAACTGAAAGACGTGACTCTGCCCATTCAAAACCTCCGGTGTCACTGTACTAAAGATTAGTACAGTAGGCAATGTCGGACCGTACGGATCCAGCGGCAGCCCGGGTTGCGCCCTTTTCCCGGCAAAGTCCGATCGGCGCTGTCGACGAGGTCTGATTCGCCTGGCCCTCAGGCGGCGGTGTCTGGCGCAGAGGCTGCGTGGTCGACGAGCGCGCCGACAGCGAGCTCATGCCGCGCAGCCTCGCCGTTCCCGTTGAACGCTTGCCTGCGTTCGCGTCCATACCGTCGCGGCGATTCACCCATCTCGCGTTTGAACGCCGTGCTGAAGGCGCTCTCGGATTCATAGCCGAGCGACAGTGCGATGGTTGAAACAGGATCGCTGGAATTCTCCAGTCTGTCCGCCGCGAGCAGCATGCGCCATCGAGCGAGGTACTCCATCGGGGCGATGCCCACCGCGTCCTTGAACTTCTGCGCGAACGCCGAGCGCGACATGCAGGCTCGTTCGGCGAGCTCTTGCAGCGTCCAGCGGCGCGCAGGCTCGGAGTGAATCGCGCTGATCGCAAGGCCAAGCTGCTTGTCTGCAAGCGCGGCCAACCATCCGGTTCCGCCGTTCGGCGACTCGGCGAGATACATGCGCAACGCCTGGATCAACATCATGTGTGCGAGGTGTTGCGCGACGAGGAAACTGCCGGGCTGCTGCTCACGCAACTCGTACCTCATCCGCTCCACCGCCCAGCGTAGTGCCGCCTGATCCGACTCGTTACCGATGTGCACGACAGGCGGCAGCATTCCCATGAGAATGTCGGCGTGCCTGCCGCTCACTGCGAAGCGACTGCCCACGCAAAAGAAATCTCCGCCGCCATTCAGTGTGACGACACCGCCTGCCTGCTGGGGAGGGAATATCGTGCTCGAATGCACAGGCGCCAGGCTCATGTCGCTAGCGAGGCGGAATGGACGCCCGCTCGGCAACACGTAGCAGTCTCCGGCTCTGAGCCGAACAGCGTCCGGGACGCCGTCCACACTCAGCGAGCACTCACCTGAGACCACGGCGTAGCATTTGATGCGTTTCTCCTGGTCCGGAAACTGGATGGACCATTGCCCGCCCGCATCGAATCCGGCGGAAATCGTGCTGCGAGGCTTCAGCAGCGAAAGGACTTCGGAGAGGGGATCCATGAGTGCATCGTCCTGGAGGATGCCTGGGGGATTTGCGCGCACTCTACAACAGGAATCGGGCTTTGCGGACGCTCGCGAAAATGATCTGGACGCCGCCGCATGGCCGACACGCGCCCACGTTCCTAAGCTCCCAGCCAGCAAAAACTCACTCGAAACGGGAGTGTGGCGAACATGGAACGAACTGAATTCTCTCTTCAGCCCCAGCGGATGTGTGGACACGATCGACGTCGTTTCTTGCAGGCATTGGCGATCATGGCCGGCACGGTGGGGGCGTTCGAAGCTTCGAACAAGGCAAGTGGCGCATTCGCCCGCGAAGCCGGTGAAACCTCGTCTCGCACGGTCACGGGCAGTGGGCTCATCGTCGTCACTGCGCCGCGCGCGAACATCGGTCGACAGGTGCTGGAGAATCTCCTCCAGAGCGGCTCGCGCATTCGCGTGATTGATCGCGATCCATCGCGTCTTCCCGAGCATGTTCGCAAGCGCGTGGAGGTTGTGAAGGGCTCACACGCCGATTCGAGCGTGGTCGACGCGGCGTTCAAGGGAGCCGATACCCTATTCTGGCTTTGCCCGCCTGACCCTCGTGCTGCCAGTGTCGAGAAGGCATATCTCGACTTCACACGACCAGCGTGCGAAGCCATTCGTGCTCATGGCGTTCAGCGAGTAGTCAGCGTTTCCGCGCTCGGCCGTGGAACGGAAGTGGCGAAACGCGCCGGGTATGTCACTGCGTCTCTAGCGATGGATGATCTGCTGGCCGCCACGGGCGTCCACTTTCGCGCGCTGACGCTGCCTTCCTTCATGGACAACGTGCTGCGCCAGGTGGATCCGATCACGAGTCAGGGGGTCTTCTTCTCGCCGATTTCCGGAGATCGGAAGTTCCCTACATGCGCCACACGCGACATCGCCGCGGTAGCGGCGAAGCTGCTGCTGGATCGTTCCTGGGCGGGGAGCGGCAGCGTCGCGGTTCTCGGTCCCGAAGATTTGTCCTTCAACGACATGGCGAGGATCATGTCGAGTGTGTTGGGCAGGCGTGTGCGCTTCATGCAGATTTCCCTGCAGGACTTCAAAGCCAACCTGGTGAGGAGTGGAATGTCCGAAGCGATGGCGCAGGCCATGGCCGACATGATGTCGGCGAAAAGCCAGGGCCTCGACAACGCGGAGCCGCGCACGCCCGAATCGACGACGCCCACGACCTTCCGCCAATGGTGTGAGGAAGTCTTGAAACCCGCCGTACTGAAGGAAGAACTCGCCTATGCCTGAGATCGAAGTATCGGACACGTTCAAGCTCGGGACGCGCGTGGTGAAGCGCGTCGGATACGGCGCCATGCAACTTGCGGGACCGGGCGTATTCGGTCCGCCAAAGGATCGTGCCGCGGCACTCGCCGTGCTGCGCGAAGCGGTTGCGAGCGGCGTAAACCACATCGATACCTCCGACTATTACGGCCCGCACATCACGAATCAGCTCATTCGTGAAGCGCTCGCGCCTTATCCTGAGGATCTCGTGATCGTTACGAAGATCGGCGCGCGGCGCGGCCCGGATGGGTCGTGGAATCCGGCGGTTTCGCGCGAGGAGTTGACCCAGGCTGTACACGACAACCTGCGGAACCTGGGCGTGGATGTGATCGACGTCGTCAACCTGCGCCTCATGTTCGATTCGCACGGCCCAGCCGAAGGATCGATCGAGGCGCCGCTGACTGTGCTCGCGGACCTTCAGCGAAGAGGTCTCGTCCGTCACATCGGATTGAGCAACGTGACGCCGACGCAGGTCGCAGAAGGGTTGCGGATCTGCGAGATCGTTTGCGTCCAGAACCACTACAACCTCGTGCACCGTGCAGACGATGCGCTGATCGACGACCTTGCGGGTCGCGGCATCGCTTATGTGCCGTTCTTCCCGCTCGGTGGATTCAAGCCGTTGCAGTCCGCCACGCTCGCGAAGATTGCGAGCCGCCTCGGTGCCACGCCAATGCAGGTGGCGCTCGCGTGGTTGCTTCAGCGTGCTCCCAATATCCTTCTCATTCCCGGAACATCGTCAGTAGTTCACCTTCGGGAGAACCTGGCGGCGGCTCGACTGCGCTTGTCGCCGGAAGTGCTTGCGGAGCTGTCAGGGATCGCGGCAGAAGGCGAGAGCGCAACCTCCGGTCACGACGTGTGACCGGATTTGATTGCCCAAGGCCGATCGACGGGGCTGAAGACCGGGGGAGTCGCGATTCTCCTTGTCTTGCGAGCACGGTACGAAGTATTTCCCGTGATTTAGAGCAGCCGCCCGTCGAACTTGAACTCGCGATGTCCGGCGGCGATCACTTTCGCGGCATCCGGATGCAGCGGGTTCAGAACCAGGTTGTACTCTTCGGGCAGGATGACGGAGGGGACGCGGAGCAGGCAGGCTCCGTTCTTTCGGAAGAACGCATCGCCGCGCGCTTGCGTACGTTGAAGCGCTGGCAGGCTCTCGATCTCGCCGTCGAACGCGTCTTCCACGCTGACGTCCGCTTCGAAGCGGGCCAGGATCAGGTCCGACGGCAACATCGCCGGATCGATGTGTGCGAGTTTCTCCAGGACGACGATCGCGGGGGAAGCTCCGAAATATACGGCGCGCGTGCCCTGACGATGCCACCGGCCTGACGCGTGCAGCCCGCCCATGCCATCGAGCCCGGGGCCGTGCGCGCGACGGTACAGACGCCACAGCTGCATGGGCTAGAAGGGCATTCCGAACTCGATTTGCCTCAATTCCTGCTGAACACGCTCTGTGCCGATATCCGTGTCCAGCAGGTATAGGGGAACCTCGTTGCCGAGTGCTCTGCTTCTCGCGGTAAGCCAGGCAGATGCCTTTTCCTGCTCGCCGAAGACGCGTGTCGCAAGGTCCAGAATGCGGGCGACGCGAACAAGACGGTCCGACGCGGCGGGGCCGAGGCGATCGCTCGCTTCTTCTTTTCGCTGCACTGTGCGCAGGGACGTTCCGAGGATGTATGCGAGCTCGGAGCGTTCGACGTGCAGCTTGTTCGCGAGGTTGTGCAATGCTTTCACGGGTAATCCTTTACGCACCTGTTCGATGGTTGGCAGCCGATCCGCCCCGGCCGACCGAGCGCTGCCTCGTTCCGAGGCCGGCGAAGTCTCCTTCTTCAGACGCTCCGTCGCAGAAGAGACCTTCGGGCGCCCAGTCGCCGGGACGGGCGCTAACCGGCCCGGATCCCTCAACGGGCGAGGACGTTTCGGTGACATGTTCGGGGCCTCGACAACTGTCGCGAATGGTACGCCACTTGTCGTCGCCCGCAAATGGCGAGCGCCGCTGCGCTGCGGATCAAGGTTTGCGATCTGACCACGGCTGATGAGCGGGCGTCCTCTGTATCCGCGTGGATCATCCGCGCCGCCCATAAAGAGGAGTGCCGGGCGGCGGCCAGGAGCAGTCAGGGCTGGGCGGCCCGAAGGGAAAGCGCGGGGAGAGGGGTCGTGGGAGAGACGGGTCGTGAGAGACGGGTCGTGGGAGAGGGCGCGTGGGAGAGGGGGCGTGGGAGAGGGGGC
>Ga0182742_1000751_pt1 | contig 47354 bp, 37 predicted proteins | sample eDN5th37CBELigMG_FD_128880 | JGI IMG/M metagenome (GOLD analysis project Ga0182742, IMG submission 128880) | Enriched Miracle-Growth compost microbial communities from Emeryville, California, USA - eDNA 5th pass 37_C BE-Lig MG (version 2)... ...
CGAAGCCGTTGATCACGGCAGAAAGCTGGGAAGCCGTCACCCGATATTCCGGGTTCAGATAACCGGCATACAACGAGGCGAGCACGCCCACCGTCAGCAGAGCCTGCGCGAGGCAATTGGCCAGCAGCACGCCCCAGCCGACCCCGCGATCACGCCCCAGCGCCCGCAGCTGCTCCCCACTCGGAACGGCGATCGAGTCGCGGATGGTGCGCAACCCACCCGGCGTCGCGGTTCGCAGCAGCATCCGCGTGGTGGAGCGATGCTCCTGAAAATAGCCGATCGCCCGCGCGAACAGCCGCTGTGCGGTCGGCACCATCACGATCCCCACGAACACCGCCACGGATGCGGAGAGCAGCACCAGCCGGAAATCTCCCAGCAGCGCCTCGCCCCCGCCATCCTCCAGCCGAACCTCGATCCGCTTGGCAAGGAACGGGCCGAGAAAGCTGTTCGACATGCGCGAGACGAGCACGAGAATGTTGAACAGCGCAAAGCTCATCGCGATCCGCCGCGTCCGCACCCCCGCGATCCTGGCCCCGTAGGCTAGGGTGCCGATCAGGTTGATCCCGGCGGTCAGCAGGCAGATGATGAGGAGTTGCGCGTCCATGCTGCGCGATTAGCCGGATCGGCGGCCACTCACCAGCGGAGCAAGCGCGGATCGCCTGCATTGCACCCTGATTGTGCACCGGCTGCAAAGCCGCAGGGAAGTGGGTGCAGATACCCCCCTAGCACGCGTCACCCGGCGTCGTTACATGGGCCGCCACGACTCGTCCCCCGCGCAAGACAAAGTGGCACCTATGGAAATTGAAACCGGCCTGACCTTCGATGACGTTCTGCTCAGGCCGGCGGAAAGCGACCTCGTGCCTAGCCAGGCGAGCACCCGCACGCGGCTGACGCGCGAGATCGGCCTGAACATCCCGATCCTCTCCTCCGCCATGGACACCGTCACCGAGTCGGAGATGGCGATCGTCATGGCGCAGCTCGGCGGCATCGGCGTGCTCCACCGCAACCTCACAATCGAGGAACAGTGCGATGCCGTCCGCCGCGTAAAGCGGTTCGAGAGCGGCATGGTGGTCAACCCGATCACCATCCGTCCTGACGCCACTCTGGGTGAGGCGCAGGCGCTTATGACGCTGAACCGGATCAGCGGCATCCCGGTCACGGACACCAGCGGCAAGTTGTGCGGCATCCTCACCAACCGCGATGTGCGCTTCGCCGACAACCCTGCCCAGCCGGTGCGTGAGCTGATGACGCATGAGAACCTCGCCACCGTCAGCGAAGCCGTCAGCCAGGAAGAGGCTCGTCGCATCCTCCACCAGAGGCGGATCGAGAAGCTGCTGGTGGTGGACGATGCCTATCGCTGCATCGGCCTCATCACCGTCAAGGACATCGAGAAGGCTGTTCTCAACCCTGACGCCACGAAGGACATGTCCGGCCGCCTGCGCGTCGCCGCGGCGACCACCGTCGGCGACAAGGGCTTCGAGCGGACAGAGGCGCTGGTCGATGCCGAATGCGACGTCATCATCATCGACACGGCGCACGGCCACAACAAGGAGGTCGCCCGCGCGGTGGACCGGGTGAAGCGCCTGTCCAACGCCGTGCAGGTCATCGCCGGCAATGTCGCCACGGCAGAGGCCACAAAGGCGCTGGTCGACGCGGGGGCGGATGCGGTGAAGGTCGGCATCGGCCCCGGCTCCATCTGCACCACGCGGATTGTCGCCGGTGTGGGCGTGCCGCAGCTGACCGCGATCATGGAAGCGGCCAGTGCTGCAGGTGACGTGCCGGTGATCGCCGATGGCGGCCTTCGCACCAGCGGCGATGCGGCCAAGGCTCTGGCCGCCGGTGCCTCCACCGTGATGGTCGGATCGTTGCTCGCCGGTACGGAAGAGGCTCCGGGCGAGACATTCCTTTACCAGGGCCGCGCCTACAAATCCTATCGCGGCATGGGCAGTGTGGGCGCGATGGCGCGCGGTTCGGCCGACCGTTATTTCCAGCAGGACATCAAGGACCAGATGAAGCTGGTGCCTGAGGGAATCGAGGGGCAGGTGCCCTATAAGGGCCCCGCGCGTGACGTGGTCCACCAGCTCGTCGGCGGCATCAAGGCAGCGATGGGCTATACCGGCTCCGCCACCATCGAGGATCTGCGCACCCGCGCCCGCTTCATCCGCATCACCAATGCGGGCCTTTCGGAAAGCCACGTCCACGATGTCTCCATCACGCGCGAGGCGCCGAACTATCCGACGCGGTGAGGCCCTGATCCTCCTCCGCTGGGGGAGGGGGCTCGCCATGGCGGACGCTTCTGACAGGCGCTGCGGGGATCTCGCGCGATGACCCCTGCCGCCCGCGTCCAGACCGCTGCCGAACTGCTCGACGCCATCATCGCCGCCGCGCTTTCACAAGGCGCGCCGGCTGACCGCATTCTCTCCGACTGGTTCCGCACCAACCGCTTCGCCGGCTCCAAGGATCGACAGGCGATCCGTGAACTCGTCTACCGCGCCATCCGAGCCTGCGGCCCGATCCCGCAGACCGGCCGCGCCGCGCTGCTGCGGCTGGCAGAAGAAGACCCGGCGCTTCTGCTCCAGTTCGACGGCTCCCGCTACGGGCCGCCGCCGATCGAGGAGGGCGAGCTGGTGGCGGAAGGCGGCGTCGCCCCAGGCTGGCTGGCCGAACGTCTCGCCGCCTCCGACATCGGCGACGTTGAGGCGCAAGCGCTGCTCCACCGTGCCCCGCTCGACATCCGCGTCAACGCCCTGAAGGCGGATCGCGCCTCCATCGCCCTCCCGCTGGAAGGCGAACCGCTTCCGAGCCAGCAAGGCCTGCGCTTCCCACCCGGCACGCCAGTCGAGCGCTGGGACGCCTTCGCCGAAGGGCTCATGGAGGTGCAGGACGGGGGCAGCCAGCTCGCCTGCGAAGCGGTGGCCGCGCAGCCGGGCGAGACCGTGATCGACCTCTGCGCAGGAGCCGGCGGCAAGACTCTCGCACTCGCCGCCGCCATCCGCAACCAGGGCACGCTCATCGCCGCCGACACGGATCGCGCCCGCCTCTCCCGCCTCGCACCCCGCGCTGAGCGGGCGAGCGCAGAGATCGCCGCGACCGTGCTTCTCAACCCCGGCCGAGAGCTCGAAGCGCTCGAGCAATGGCGCGGCGCGGCCGACGCCGTGCTGGTCGATGCGCCGTGCTCGGGCACCGGAACCTGGCGCCGCAACCCGGAAGCGCGCTGGCGGCTCGACCCCGCCGGCCTCGCGCGGCTGACGGCGCTCCAGCAGCACGTGATGGACGTCGCGGCGGAACTGGTGAAGCCCGGCGGCCGTCTCATCTACGTCACCTGTTCGCTGCTGGACGAGGAGGGGGCAGGGCAGGTCACCGCCTTCCTCACCAGGCACGCGGGCTGGCGCGCCGGCCAGCCGGGCCTGCCGCTCGGTCAGCCCCACGGCGCCGGCTGGCGGCTCACTCCGGCCCATGATCGGACCGATGGATTTTTCGTCGCACAGCTATCGAAGCCGTGATAGCAACGCCGTTCATGGCCGGTCCACGCCATCCCCCGCATACGGCGCTCAAGGAGATCGTGATGCGCTTCATGCCCGCTGCTGTTGCTTTGTCTTTGCTCGTCGCGGTGACCTCCAGCGTCAGTTATGGTGCGGCGCGGGAGGCTGATCCGCGTGCCGTGGCGCTGCTGACGGAGGGGCGGCAGGCACTCTCGATGGGCGATACGCAGGGCGCCATCGACAGCTTTGAGGCGGCGCTCACGGTCGATCCCGGCTACACCGACATCTACCTCGATCTGGCGGAGGCTGCCCGCCAGCAGGGCCTGCAGGGCAAGGCGATCAAATATTACCGGGAGGCGCTGGAGCGCGAGCCCGGCAATCTTGCTGCGATTTCGGGCGAGGGTGCCGCGCTCGTGGAGAAGGGCGCGGTGGAGAAGGCCCGGCGCAACCTGTCCCGGCTCCAATCGCTCTGCGGCACCGGCTGCACGGAAGCGCGCCAGCTCGCAGCGGCCATAGAGCAAGGCCCGCAATCGCCGGTGATGACGGCCGAGGCCGGCACGATCGATCCGCTTGTCATCACCAACTGACGCACTGCGGGGCCGCGCGGCCAGGGCGTGAGCTTCATTGTCTATCTCGGTGCCGCGCTGGCGGAGATCGCCGGCTGCTTCGCCTTCTGGGCATGGCTGCGCCTTGATCGGTCGCCGTGGTGGATCGCGCCCGGCCTCGCGTCGCTGGCGCTGTTCGCTTACCTGCTGACGCTGGTCGATGCGGAGCACGCTGGCCGCACCTATGCAGCCTATGGCGGCATCTACATCCTCTCCGCCCTGCTCTGGCTGTGGCTTGCGGAGGGCGTGAGGCCGGACAGGTGGGATCTTATCGGCGCGGGCATCTGCCTCGCCGGGGCCGCCATCATCCTCTGGGGCCCGAGAGCCGCCGCCTGATCAGGCCGCGTCGAGCTGGTCGCGGAAGCCTTCCACCACCGTGCGATAGACCTCGCGCTTGAAGGGCACGATCAGCTCCGGCAGCAGGTCCGGCTCCACCCATTTGAACTCGCAGAACTCCGGATGATCCCAGGCATCGAGGTGGATATCCGCATCGCGCCCGGTGAAGCGCACGAGATACCAGCTCTGCCGCTGCCCCTTGTACTTGCCGCCCCACAGCTTGCCCTGCAGCTCCGGCGGCAGGTCGTAGAACAGCTCTTCCGGCAGTCGCGCAATGGTCTGCAGGTGTTCCGGCTTCGCACCCGTTTCCTCTGCCAGCTCCCGCAGCATCGCGGCGTCGAGGTCCTCGCCATCGTCCACGCCGCCCTGCGGCATCTGCCAACGGTCACCTTCCTTGTTGTCGATCCGCTTGCCGACGAAGACCTTGCCTTCGCCATTCACCAGCATCACGCCCACGCAGGGGCGGTATTGAAGCACGTCACGTTCGCTCATGCCCGGCTAGCTAGGGCAGGGCCGTCGCCAAAGCCACCCGCACCTTTGCGCCAGCGACAGAAAAACTTGATTGCGAGGGCGTGTAGGGGAACCTAGGTCGCAAGCCCAACTTGGCATGAGAACAGGCGCATCTTCCGCGCCGGCAGGAAACTTACAATGGCAACGCAAGCGGCCGAGCGACAGGCCGACATCCACACCCAGGACTCGGTCGTGGTCCGCTTTGCGGGCGATAGCGGCGACGGCATGCAGCTCACGGGCGGCCAGTTCACGCTCTCCACCGCGCTGGCCGGCAACGATCTCGCCACCTTCCCGGATTTCCCGGCGGAGATTCGCGCGCCGCAGGGCACGCTGTTCGGCGTCTCCGCCTTCCAGATCAATTTTGGCAGCCGCCAGATCAACACCGCAGGCGATGCGCCGGATGTGCTGGTCGCGATGAACCCGGCAGCCCTCAAGGTGAACCTCGCCGCGCTCAAGCCCGGTGGCCTGATCATCGCCGACACCGGCGAGTTCACCAAGCGCAACCTCGAGAAGGCGAAGTACGAGACCAATCCGCTGGAAGACGGCTCCCTCGCCAAGTGGGATGTGCTGGCCTTCGACATCTCCGCGCTGACGATCGAGGCGGTGAAGCCCTTTGGCCTCGGCAACAAGGACGCGCTGCGCTCCAAGAACATGTGGACGCTGGGCCTGGCCCTGTGGATGTTCGACCGCGATCGCCAGCCGATCATCGACTGGCTCAAAGCCAAGTTCCGCAAGAAGCCGGAGATCGCGGATGCCAACATCGCCGCGCTCAATGCCGGCCATGCCTATGGCGAGACGGCGGAGATCAGCGGCCCGCTGAAGAAGACCTACCTGCCGCCGGTCGAAAGCGAGCCGGGCGTCTATCGCACCATCACCGGCGCGGAAGCGATCAGCCTCGGCCTCGTCGCCGGCGCTCAGCTGGCGGAGCTGCCGATGTTCTTCGGCGGCTACCCGATCACGCCGGCCTCGGCGATCCTGCACCACCTCGCGCGGCTTAAGGAGTTCGGCGTCACCACCTTCCAGGCGGAAGATGAGATCGCCGCCATCTGCTCGGCCATCGGCGCGTCCTATGCCGGCCAGCTCGGCGTCACCTCCTCTTCCGGCCCCGGCATTGCCCTCAAGGGTGAGGCGATGGGCTTGGCGATCATGGTCGAGCTGCCGCTGGTGATCGTCAATTCCCAGCGCGGCGGCCCCTCCACCGGCCTGCCGACCAAGACGGAGCAGAGCGACCTCTACCAGGCCGTCTATGGCCGCAACGGCGACGCACCGATGCCGGTGATCGCCTCGCGCTCGCCGTCCGACTCCTTCGAAGCCGCGATCGAGGCGTGCCGCATCGCGGTGAAGTACATGACGCCGGTCATGCTGCTGACGGACGGCTACATCGCCAATGCCGCCGAGCCGTGGAAGGTGCCGGACCCCGCGAGCTACGAGCCGTTCCCCGCCACCTTCCTTGAAGAGCCGAACGCGGACGGCGCGCTCCAGCCCTACAAGCGCGACGAGAAAGGTGCCCGTCCGTGGATCAAGCCCGGCACGCCCGGCCTGATGCACCGCGTCGGCGGCATCGAGAAGCATGAGCTGACGGGCAATATCGACTACTCGCCTGCCAACCATCAGGTGATGACGGACGCCCGCAAGGCGAAGATCGACGGGATCGAAGTGCCGCTTCAGGATGTCGCGGTCGGTGAGGAAACGGGCGAGCTGGCCGTGGTCGGCTGGGGCTCCACTTATGGCCCCATTCGCCAGGCGGTCCGCCGCTGGCGCGAGAAGGGCAAGAAGGTCAGCCACATCCACGTCCGCAACATCTGGCCGCTGCCGAGCAATCTGGGTGACCTGCTGCGCGGCTTTGACCATGTGCTGGTCCCGGAAATGAACACCGGCCAGTTCAAGACAGTCCTGCGCGACCAGCTGCTGATCGACGCCCAGAGCCTTACGAAAACCAGCGGCCAGCCCTTCCAGATCGCTGAGCTGGAAGCGGCCATCGGCAGGTATTTCGACGGCGTGCCCGGCAACGAAGGCGGCGAAGTGGACGCCAACCCCGCGCAGCTTCCCAGCGCCGAGCAGGGCCACGACGACGGCTCGCTTCGCGCTGACCACCTGTCGCCCCAGAGCGAACCGGCAAAGTAAGGCCGACTGACATGAACGACATGACCCCCATCACCACCACGGTTAAGGACTGGGAGACGGACCAGGAGGTTCGCTGGTGCCCCGGCTGCGGTGACTACGCGATCCTCAAGGCGGTGCAGCGCACGCTGCCGCAGCTCGGCGCGGATCCGGCGAACACCGTGTTCGTCTCCGGCATCGGCTGCTCCAGCCGCTTCCCCTACTACATGGAAAGCTACGGCTTCCACACGATCCACGGCCGCGCCCCCGCTTTCGCCACCGGTATCAAGCTGGCGAATCCGGGCCTGGACGTCTGGATGGTCACCGGCGATGGCGATGGATTGTCCATTGGCGGCAATCACTTGATGCACGTTCTTCGCAGGAACGTGAACCTGCAGATCATGCTGTTCAACAACGAGATCTACGGGCTGACGAAGGGCCAATACTCGCCGACCAGCCGCGTCGGCACCACCACGCCGTCCACCCCGCTCGGCTCGGTCGACCGTCCGGCAAACCCCTGCGCCTTCGCCCTCGGGGCGGGGGCCCGCTTCGTGGCACGCGGCTTCGACGTGTCGAAGAACCTGCCAGACGTGCTGATGGCCGCTCACGCTCATCAGGGCGCGGCCTTCATCGAGATCTTCCAGAACTGCGTCGTCTACAACAAGGACGTGTTCAACGACTTCGCCCAGCCGAAGGGCGCGGACGAGCGCCAGCTCTGGCTCCAGCATGGCGAGCCGATGCTGTTCGGCAGCGAAAAGACAGGCGGCATCAAAGGCCTGCGCCTTAATCCTGAGACGTTCTCGCTGCAGGTGGTAGAGGTCCCCGGCGGTGACTGGCAGGCCGCTGGCGTGCTGGTCCACAACGCCCGCAACCGCACCCTTGCGCATATGCTGGTGGAACTGCCCTTCGGCCCGTTCCCCATGCCGCTCGGCGTGATCTACGACGATCCCGCGCCAACCTTCGAAAGCGCCGTGATCGCCGAGCGCCAGAAGGCGGTCGAGGGCAAGGAGGCGAGCCTCGCCAAGCTGCTCGCCAAGGGACAGACCTGGACGGTCAGCGGCACCGCGCAGGACCCGATCGGCACGCGGCCGGACGGGCAAGGCGCACCCAACGCCAGCCCGGGCGACGTGATCCGCTGATTGAGTTGGGGTTGCAACCGGTTGCAAGCGGCTTTCGCTCAGCTTGCAACCGGGCCGCGCGAAGATTGTATCGCGCTTGTAAAGCGTCGTTTTAAGACCATCATTCAAGCCGCTTTCGCTGCCTGTCCGGTTCAGCGTATTGCCCGTGCAAGAATGCGGCACACCGCCGTCCGCATCGGCATTCTTGATCAACCCGCACTTTTTCGGACCGATTCCGGCCTCTGCCTGTTGGTTTTATTTAGGACCAGCAAACGGAGAAATCTTATGCGACGCCTTACTCTTGCGAGCTTCGCGCCCCTGGCGGTGCTTGGCCTCGCAGCCTGCGGCGGTGATGCCCCGGAAGAGGAGATCGCTGTCGACCTCCCCGAAGTGCCTGTCGAGGTCAGCGACGCCGGACCGGACACTAGCGTTACTCTGAACGAGGAACAGCAGGCGCGTTACGACGCAGTCGACTGGCAGGCGGTGAGCGACGAGTACGACCAGAACTACCGGACCATGCGGGATGAGAGCGGCTCGTCCACGTCGGCGAACCAGTCCGGTCAGAGCGGCTCGTCCATGTCAGCGAACCAGTCCGGCACCAGCGGCAATGGCGTCATGACCATGCCTCCGCGCGGCCAGATGGACTTCGCCTTCCTCGACCGCAATGATGACGGGAAGCTTTCCGTTGCCGAATATGCGAGCTGGGCCGTCGGCGCGAACCCCACCACGCCAGCGCCGAATGACGAAACCCGCCCCTTCATGACGCAGGAACAGCTCAACGAGGCGGGGCAGACGTTCTTCCACTTCGACCAGGACGGTTCGACCTACCTGTCGGAGAGCGAGTTCCAGGCCGCGCGCAACAGCGGCCGTACCGCCTGATCCAGCGCCCGAATGAGAAGAGCAGGCGGCAGGCTTTCGCCCTGCCGCCTGGCGGCCTGAGCACTTCCCTATCGCAACCTCAGGTGGCATGGCCGCTCCCATGTCTTGCGCCCCTCTTTCCCGTCCCCTTTTCCGTTTGGGAAGGGGAAGGGAGATTTCTCGCTCCAGGACAGTGTTCCATGTGTTCCACGGCTTGAAAACGCTCACCTTTTTCCGGGCGCACGCATGGATAATCTGACCCACAGCCTTGTCGGCGCACTGATCGGGCAGGCGGGGCTCAAACGTCGCACAGGCCTCGCAATGCCGGCGCTGATTATCGGCGCGAACCTGCCGGACATTGACGCGAGCTGCGTGTTGCTCGGCGACATGCAGCACCTGGCCCTGCGCCGCGGCCTCACTCACGGCCCGATCGCTTGGGTGATGCTCCCGCTGGTGCTCGCCAGCGCCCTGTGGTGGTTCGACCGATGGCAGGAGAGACGCGGAAAGCGGCCAAAGGGCAGGGCACCCGTCCATTTCGGTTGGCTCTACGCGCTAAGCCTGATCGCCTGCCTCACTCACCCGGCGCTCGACTGGCTCAACAGCTACGGAATCCGCCTGCTGGAGCCATTCTCCCACCGCTGGTTCTATGGCGACGTGCTGTTCATCATCGATGTCTGGCTCTGGCTCGGCCTTGGCTTCGCCACCTGGCTTTCCCTGCGGCGAGAGAAGCGGGGAGGGGAGTGGCGCCGGCCGGCCAGGGTCGCGATTGCGGGGGCGCTTGCCTATATCGGTGTCAACGCTGGGATTACCGCCGTCGCGGAGAGGCGCAGCCAAATGGGCGAACCCTATCTGCCCGGGCAGGTGGCCATCGCCAATCCGCCGCCGCTTGCATTCTGGCGGCGCGATATCGTGGTGGGGCAGCCTGCGGACTGGTGGGCGCGCAATCCCGACACAGGGGCGATCGGACCGATCACGAACCAACCCTGTGGCTGGCCTGACGTGGACTCGCTACGGCGCACTCGGCCCGACCTCGACGCCTTCCTGTTCTGGTCTCGCGCATCCTTTGCGGAGCGGGCGCCGGACGGCTCGATCCTGATCCGCGATGCGCGCTATTACAGCCCGCTGAGCAGCGGCCGCTTCACCGTCGCTCTTCCGGAAGCGCGCTGCGTTCAGCCACCGGCGGCCGGCTAGACGGGTTGTCGTCACTCCGATGTCTCCCCATAGGAGCGAAAATGGACGGGCGTAGCGTTTCACGCGGAGCGGAGCTTCTGGCAGCAGGCAGGCGCTTCGGCTTGCGTCCGGGACTTCTTGCTCGCTTGTTCGCACCCGGCTTTCACCGGGTGCTCGATCGGATTGACAGAGGGCTGGAGAGCGGTGCGATCTATGCCTCGCTCCCCGACGGCACAACGCGCCTTCTCGGCGGCCGCAAGCCCGGGTTCGACTGCGAGGTGGAGGTGCGCCACTGGCGCGCGCTGCTGCGGCTTGCGACGGGCGGCTCCGCTGGATGGTACCAGGCCTGGGAAGCAGGGGAGTGGGCCAGTCCGGACCCGGTGCCGCTCTTCGCGCTGTTCATGGCCAACGCCGGGAGCCTCGGCGACACGGCTCGCGCGAAAGGGCCTTGGCGGCTGGCGGCGCGGGCCGCGCATGCGCTCAACCGCAACACGAAGGCGCAGGCGCGGCGCAACATCGCGGCCCACTACGATCTCGGCAATGATTTCTACGCGCCTTGGCTCGATCCGACGATGAGCTATTCCAGCGGTTATCGATGCGGCGATGACGGGCTGGAGGCCGCGCAGCGCCGCAAGTGGCAGCGGCTGGCCGAGCGGCTGGGCACGCCGACAACCGTTCTGGAGATCGGCTGCGGCTGGGGCAGCCTGGCGGGGTTCCTCGCGGATCGCGGCAGCCGCGTCACCGGCATCAGCCTGTCGGATGAACAATTGGCCTGGGCGAGAACGCGCTATCCGGCCGCCACCTTCGAGCATCAGGATTATCGCGACGTCAGCGGGCAGTTCGATGCCGTGGTGAGTGTCGAGATGGTGGAGGCGCTAGGGCGGGAATACTGGCCCGCCTACTTCGACACGATCGCTCGTGTGCTGAAGCCCGGCGGACGTGCGGCGATCCAGTTCATCTCGATCCGCGACGATCTGTTCGACGCCTACGCGGCCAGCGCGGACTTCATCCAGGCCCACGTCTTCCCCGGCGGACTACTGATCCGCACCGGTGAATTCCGCCGCCTGGCCGAGGAGCGCGGACTTCAATGGCAGGACCAAGAGGATTTCGGCGCCGACTATGCCGAAACGCTGAAGGCCTGGCGCGAACGGTTCGACCGGGCCGAAGCCGAGCGGCGCCTGCCGAAGGGCTTCGACGAGCGCTTCTGCGACCTATGGCGCTATTACCTGATGTACTGCGAAGGCGGCTTCAGGGGCGGTGGGATCGACGTTCACCAGGTGACGCTGGTTCGGAATTGAGCGCCGGTGCGGCCGGATCAGCCCCGACGCGCCAGCAGCGGACGCCACCATTCCTCGTTGTCCAGGTACCAGGTGAGCGTCTGCGCGAACCCTTCGGCGAAGCTCCGGCGGGGCGAGTAGCCCAGCTCACTTTCGATCTTCGAGCAATCGATGGCGTACCGCCGGTCATGCCCAGCCCGGTCCGTCACGAAGCTCTTGAGGCTGGTCGAGGGAACGCCTCGCGAAGCAGGCGCGTCCGGAAAGCGCTTCGCGAGTTCGGGACGCTGCGCAAAAGCCTCATCGACTGCAGCGCAGATCTCGTCGATGACCGTCATGTTCGGCAGCTCGGCACCGCCGCCGATATTGTACATTTCGCCAGCCCGACCGTCCTCGATCACACGCTCGATGCCATAGCAGTGATCTTCGACGTGCAGCCAGTCACGCACGTTCATGCCGTCGCCGTAGATGGGTAAGTTGCGCCCTTCCAGGCAGTTGATGAGGAACAGCGGGATCAGCTTTTCCGGGAATTGGTACGGCCCGTAATTGTTCGAGCAATTGCTGCTCGTCGTCTGCAGGCCAAACGTATGATGGTAGGCGCGGACAAGATGATCCGACCCCGCCTTCGACGCGGAGTAGGGCGAGTTCGGCGCGTAGGGCGTGGTTTCGCTGAACGCGGGATCCTCGGGATTGAGCGATCCGTAGACTTCGTCGGTGGAAACGTGGTGGAAGCGGTGAGGGCGCCCGGAGCCCTCCAGCAGCCAGACCGTGCGTGCCGCTTTCAACAGGCTGTGGGTGCCGAGAACGTTGGTGGAGATGAAGGCGTCTGGGCCAGAAATCGAGCGATCGACGTGGCTTTCGGCCGCAAAGTGGACGATTGTGTCGATCCCCCGCTCGCGCAGAAGACGCTCCACGAGCGCAGTGTCCAGAATGTCGCCGGCTATCAGTTCCACGTCAGGTACGTCGGCGATGTTGGCTGGGTTGCCCGCATAGGTCAGCAGATCGAGGACAGTGATCGAGTCCTCCGGATGTCGCGCGCGCCAGAAATGAACGAAGTTGGCGCCGATGAAACCGGCGCCTCCTGTGACAAGAAGTTCAGCCATGTTTCTCAATATCCGCGAGCATGTGCCGGAGGTTGACGCGCCAATGGGCCGCCGGCTCTCCGAGCACGCGATAGGTTTCGCTCTTGTCGAGCACGGAGAATGCCGGGCGCTGCGCCGGGGTCGGGAAGTCCGCCGTGGCGATCGGCACGATGCGGGCGGCAGATGAAAGCAGGCCGAACTCAGCCGCTTCCTCCTGGATCGCCACTGCGAAATCGTACCAGCTGGCAACGCCGCTGTCGGTATAGTGGTACACCCCGCTCGCGCCCTTTGTCGCAAGTGTCCAGATCGCCTGCGCAAGCGAAGTCGCCCAGGTGGGGGTGCCGACCTGATCGGCCACCACACGGACCTCGTCGCGCTCGGTCATCAGGCGCAGCATCGTGCGTACGAAGTTTGCTCCACCCGCCGCATAAACCCATGCTGTACGCACCACCAACGCGTCAGGTCCCGCGGCACGCTCGCCGGCGAGTTTCGTTCGTCCATAGGCTCCGAGGGGGGCGGTGGGCGAGTCCGGCCGATAAGGCCGACCGGAAGTGCCGTCGAACACGAAATCCGTGGAGATATGGACAAACCGCGCGCCCACATCCTGAGCGGACCGCGCCAGATGAGCCACGGCTTTGGCATTGATGGCGAGGGCAGCCTCCTCGTCGCTCTCCGCCCGGTCCACCGCTGTGTACGCCGCCGCATTGAAGACGTGAGTAGGGCGGTGCTCCTCGATCAGCCGTCCCACGGCAGCGCCATCCGTGATGTCGAGCGTGGATCGGTCAGCCGGGATGATCTGCGCATCCGCAGGAGCGGTGGCGATAAGCGCGCGCCCGACCTGACCGGCAGCGCCAGTGACGAGGACCTTCACGGGTAGGGCTCGATCTCTGCGAAAGACCGGGCTGCGCGATCCTTGGCGGAGAGCTGAATGTCCAGCCCATCGAGCGGCCATTCGACGCCAATCGCGGGATCATTCCACGCAAGGCTGTGCTCGCTCGCCGGGTCATAGAAACTGGTGCACTTGTAGAGGAAGTCGGCGTCCTCAAGGCAAAGGAACCCGTGGGCGACGCCGGGCGGTGCCCAGAGCATCCGCTTGTTGGCCGCGCTGAGCACGGTTCCATACCACTTGCCGAAACTGGGAGAGGAGCGGCGCAGATCGACGACCACGTCGAACACGGCCCCGGTCACCACGCGCACAAGCTTGCCCTGAGGATTGGGGTTCTGGAAGTGCAGGCCCCGCAGCACGCCCCGTGCGGAGCGGCTGTGATTGTCCTGCACAAACTGCAAATCCAGGCCGGCTTGAGCGAACGCCTTCGCATTCCAGCTTTCGAGGAAGAACCCCCGATCATCACCGAACACGCGCGGCTCGATCACGAGCGCGCCCTCGATCCCGGTCTCGATCAGCTCCATCGGGCACCGCCCTCGAGCAGCTTCATCAGATATTCGCCATAGCCGGACTTGCGGAGAGGCGCGGCGACACGCTCGAGCTGCGCATCGTCGATGAAGCCCATGCGCCAGCTCAACTCCTCAGGGCAGCAGATCTTGAGGCCCTGACGCTCCTCGGTAATGCGGACGTAGTTTGCAGCGTCACTGAGCGAGGCATGGGTGCCGGTGTCCAGCCAGGCATAGCCGCGCCCCATGATTTCGACATTCAGCTGTCCCTGCTCGAGGTACATCCGGTTGAGATCGGTGATCTCCAGCTCACCGCGAGAGGAGGGCTGAATCCCGTGCGCCATCTCCACGGCCCTGCCGTCATAGAAATAGAGACCGGTGACCGCGTAATTGCTCTTCGGGTGGGCCGGCTTCTCCTCGATGGACATCGCGCGACCATCGGCATCGAACTCAATGACCCCATACGCGCGCGCATCCTCCACGTGATAGCCGAACACCGTAGCGCCCACGCTGCGGCCAGTGGCGCTCTTCAGCAGGTCTGTGAGCCCGTGGCCGTAGAAGATGTTGTCGCCCAGGATTAGCGCGGAGGGACTCTCGCTGACGAAATCAGCTCCGATGTGATAGGCCTGCGCCAGACCACCCGGTTCCGGCTGGACGGCATAGGTCAATTGCAGCCCGATCTCAGACCCGTCACCCAGCAGCGATTCAAAGGCACGCTGGTCATGCGGGGTGGTGATGACCATGATTTCGCGGATGCCGCTGAGGATGAGGACCGACAGCGGATAATAGATCATCGGCTTGTCGTAGACCGGCATCAGCTGTTTGGAGACGCCCTTGGTGAGCGGATAGAGCCGCGTGCCGGAGCCCCCTGCCAGAATAATTCCCTTGCGCTGCATCCTCGCCGAGCCCCCCATGCTGCCGATCCAAGCGAGAAGCGCCGTTGCCGCAACGCGGCCCCGATATCAACAACAGTCTGTGTGCTTACCGAGCAGGCCTCACGCGATATGACACACCGTCTGGTCAGTTACAGGCCCATTGGTCCGCATTCAGGCGGAAATCCGCTCCCGATGTCCTGTGGAAAAGCCTTCCCTCAACAGCGACAAAATCCGATCTGCCACGACTTCCGGCGCCTTGACGGATTGCGGGTCTTCCCCCGGATAGGCGCGGGCGCGCATCAAGGTGCGGGTTGCGCCAGGGTCGACAATGGCGACGCGGGTGGAGGAGATCTTCTCGACCTCCTGTCCATAGCAATCGAGCAGCACTTCGAACGCGGCCTTGCTCGCTCCATAGGCGCCCCAATAGGCGCGCGGCGCAGAGCCAACCGAACTGGTGACACCCACGACATGCGCCGCATCGCTGCGCTTCAGCAGCGGATCGAAGGCGGCGAGCAGCGTCTGGGTCGCCAGCACGTTGAGGGTCAACGCGCGGTTGAATTCCTTCTGATCGATCTGCGTGACCGGACTCAGCGCGGGCAGCATCGCAGCGTTCAGCACCAGGATATCGAGCTTTCCCCAGCGCTCCGCCACGGCTGTGGCGAGGCGGGCGATGGCGTCGCCTTCGGTAAGGTCGAACGGAGCGATCGTGGCGGTGCCACCCGCCTCATGAATGGAATCCTCGACGGCCTCCAGATCGGCGACAGTCCGTCCGCTGATCAGCACGTGCGCACCGGCCGCTGCAAGCGCCTTGGCGGTAGCAGCACCGATCCCGCGGCTTGAGCCGGTGACATAGGCGATGCGACCGCCGAGCGGGCCTTCAGGCAATGTATCCGGCATCAGGCGACCTTGTTCACCGGCAGGGCGAGCTGCGACTGGTCCTCATGTCGATCGGCGAGATCGGTAAGCCGCGTCGGGTAGTCGCCGGTGAAGCAGGCGTCGCAATATTGCGGGCACGTATTGTCGCGCCCTTGAAGTCCCACGGCACGATAGAGCCCGTCGATGGAGACGAAGGCGAGACTGTCTGCCTTGATGAAGGCGCACATGGCGGCGATGTCCATCCGCCCTGCCAGCAGCTTGGAGCGCTCCGGCGTGTCGACACCGTAATAGCAGCCGTGCCCGGTCGGCGGGCTGGCCACGCGGAAGTGCACCTCCTTGGCGCCGGCATCGCGCATCATCTCCACGATCTTCATGCTCGTGGTGCCACGCACGATCGAGTCGTCGATGAGGACGATGCTCTTGCCTTCGACCAGCTTCCGGTTGGCGTTGTGCTTGCGCTTCACGCCCGCATGGCGAGCGCTGTCCGATGGCTGGATGAAGGTCCGCCCCACGTAGTGCGAACGGATGATCCCAAGCTCGAACGGAATGCCCGATTGTTGTGAGTAACCGATGGCAGCAGGCACGCCGCTATCCGGCACGGGGACGACCAGGTCTGCTTCGACCGGCGCTTCCTTGGCCAGTTCCACGCCGATCTGCTTGCGCGATTCGTAGACTGAGCGTTTGTTGAAGATCGAGTCCGGCCGGCTGAAATAGACATGCTCGAAAATGCATGGGCGCGCCGGATGGTTGCCGAAGGGGCGGTGGCTGGTGATGTTGCCGTCGAAATCGACGACAACGAGCTCGCCCGGCTCCACCTGCCGCTCGAAGTCCGCACCAACCACGTCGAGAGCGACCGTCTCGCTGGCGAACGTGATCGCATCGCCAAGCCGCCCCATCACCAGTGGACGGATGCCGAGCGGATCGCGGCAAGCGATCATGCCCTGCGGTGTCATGCAGATGAGCGAATACGCGCCCTCGACCATCCGCAGTGCATCGACGAATCTGTCGAGGAGCGTCGGGTAGCGACTGGTCGCGACGAGGTGAATGATCACCTCCGTGTCGGAGGTAGACTGGAAGATCGCGCCCTTGCGCACCAGTTCCTGCCGCAATGCACGGGCGTTCGAAATGTTGCCGTTATGCGCCACGGCGAAACCGCCCGTCGCGAGATCGGCATAGAGCGGCTGCACGTTCCGCAGCCCGGCGCCGCCCGTGGTGGAATAGCGCACATGGCCTGCGGCCATGATGCCGGGCAGCTCGGCAATCGACTCGCCGGTCGAGAAGTTGTCCGCCACATGGCCCAGGCCCCGGCGGGTGTAGAACTCCGCTCCGTCGAAGCTGGTGATACCCACCGCCTCCTGCCCACGATGTTGAAGCGCGTGGAGACCCAGCGCGCAGGCTGCAGCAGCTTCTGCTGCGCCGATGACGCCGAAAATGCCGCACTCTTCGCGCAGCTTGTCGCCATCCTCGTCAAGGAAGGGGTGGGTGAGGTTCATGTTGTCTCTGTGGGGTGCGGCCGCCTGCCCCAATGGCGATGTTGCAAACGGATTACAAGCCGTTTGCCTCTCAGGTGCTCACCGCAAGGTCAAGTCGCACTGACGCGAGATGAGGCTTTGTCATGTTGCAGCGCAACCCGATCGTGCTAAAGCGGCACGCTCGCAGCGGACGCCAACATGAAATCAACCACATCCGGGGAGCGCGCCACGTGCTAATGTCACGCGAACCGCTGGTCCACGACAACCGCACCTGGCGGCGGTCCTTCAGTGTTCAGGCGACAGTGTGCCTTGGCTTCGGAACGCTTCTTCCACCGTTGATCTATTTCTTCGGCGATGTCGATGCGCTGGTAAGAAACAAGCCGGCGGTTAACAGCGTCATCGCTTCGTTGATCGCGTCCGTCGTCGGTCTGTTGCTCGCCCGGAAGGTAAACACCTATCCGGGCGTGAAGCAGCTTGGGTCCGTGGCCCCGGGCTTCGTCATCAGCTTCGGCTTGGCTGCGCTTTGGATTTTGATGACCCGCGTCGATTACTCGGCCGGCATTTTGCTGATGAACTTCGCGGCGTCGCTGAGCGTCTATCTCCTGTTCATGACCTTGGCGCTGCGGTCCGACATGAACACGTTCTACGCCGTTCCGGGCGGAAGGATTGGCCGGTTGGCGGATTACGGGATCATGTCGGTGCCGTTGATCCAGCCTATCGTGCCGCTCCATCGCGGTGCGATCATCGTCGCGGACCTGCACTACGACATGCCTGCCGTCTGGGAACGCTTCCTTGCCGAGGCTGCGCTCATGGGCGTGCCCGTGTTTCACTTCAAGCAGGTCTACGAGGCGGCGACGGGGAAGGTGCAGGTAGAACATCTTTCCGAAAACAGCCTCGGCTCCCTTCTGCCGAACATGTCGTACCTGCGGGCCAAGCGCGCGCTGGATACGGTCGCGGCGCTCGTCCTCCTGCCGATCCTCCTTATCCCCTTCTGCCTCGTAGCCTTGGCCATCAAGCTGGATTCACCAGGACCAGTATTCTTCCGGCAGGAGCGGCTGGGCTATCGTGGGCGCATGTTCCGGGTGATCAAGTTCCGCACAATGCGCTGCGCGCCGGCAACCGATGACGAGGACGTTCAGCGGGAGAGCGCTATGACCAGTGAGAACGATCCGCGCATCACACGGGTCGGAGCGTTCCTGCGGCGCACCCGAATCGATGAATTGCCGCAATTGTTCAACATCATTGCCGGCGAGATGAGCTGGATTGGACCTCGTCCAGAAGCGGTCCCTCTGACCAAGTGGTATGAACGGGAAATCCCCTTCTACTCCTATCGCCACATCCTCAGGCCGGGGCTGACAGGATGGGCGCAGGTCAATCAGGGTCATGTCACCATGCTCGGCGACATCGACGACAAGCTCCAGTACGACTTCTTCTATATCAAGAACTTCTCGTACTGGCTCGACATCCTGATCGCTCTCCGGACGATCCGTGTCATCCTTACTGGGCACGGCGCGCGCTGAGAGGTTGCCGCCGCGTTATGCGGTCGACCGTTCGGACTGAAGGCTAAGACTTCAGCGCTCGAGCAATGGCCGCGACGTAGAGAGCAGCGACTTCGCGCCAGTCTTTGGGAAGCGCCCTGGCAACGTAAGCCTGTCCCGTAGCCCGCAGCTGCTCGACTTCGGGCTGAGGCAGCGCCAGCGCCGCCCTCAGCCGTTCGACATCCCTCGGGTCTCCGGCGCAGGGGACGAGCGCCGGCAGCATCTCGTCGGGTGTGGCTGGGCCGATCGTCGTAGCAATCAGCGCACCGTTTCCGATTCCCGCAAGGACGCTGCCCCGGCGCGCTGAAACCCCGTCGGGGAACGGGAGATAGAGGAGCTTGGTCTGCGCCAGGATGGACGCAACTTGCTCATCCGGGAGCTCGAGGATCAGCTCACAATCGAGAGCGCGCCCGCGTTCGGCTACTGAAGCGGCGAAGCCCTCGTAGCCCGCCGGGACAGTACCGATCACCGCAATCCTCTCGGCGCCTCCTGCGCGGCGCAGCACCTCGGCTGTGTCCAGAAAGACTTCAATGCCCTTGTTGGGTCGGACGTGGCCGAAATAGCCGATGTCGATGGGCCGCTGTGAAAACTCTTGCGGAAACGCAACGAAAGGGATGTTGCTGAGGATCGGGATAATTGTCGTACCCGGACGTGAGGAAAACAGCGGGTGCCTTCGAGCAAGGTCCCGCTCAGCCTCCGTGGTGAACACGATGTGAGAGGTCCAATGTGATGCCAAGGCCAAGGCAAGCCGCGCCTTGGGCGACAGCGAGCCGAATTCGTGAAGCGCGAGGACGCGGCGAAAGCGCCCGGTGATTGCTCCCGCCAGCAGGATCAGGTGAGGCACCAGGCTCCAGCCGTAACCCTGTGTCGGGTACTGGAGCACGATGGCGGTGGGCTTGCGCTGCTGGATCGTGCGCAGGATCCGGGGAAAAGCAGATAACGACCAGTCGCGCTCTACCAGAAGGTCCCATTCATCCGGCGCGGCATTCGCCAAGTGGCGCGTATACTCTCCCACCCCGCAGATGTCGGGGGGATACGCACCTGTGACGAGCAGGGCCTTGCCATTTGCCGTCGAGCCTTTGCTCATAGAGAGCTCAGCCAGGCGACCCCGTCAGCGAATGCCGCCGACAAGTCTTGTTCGCTTGCGAGTCGAGACGGTGCGAGCGTGGTGTCCGGCGTCAGCGCAGCGATGGCGCCGATCAGTTCCTCGATATCGCCGAACAGCTGGGCCGAGCCGGCGTAGAACTCGCGGAACACCGGACAATCCAGAAGGAACGTCGGTACGCCATGTTGAAGCGCGAGCGCGACCGGCCGCGCGAAGCCTTCTCCGATAGCGGGTGATACGGCGAGGTCCAGCGACTCAACGAACTCGTCGATGCCGCACCTGTCGCTGTCGACAACTTCGATCCGACAACCGCCGAAATGTGCCTGCAGGCTCTGCGTGTAGGCGTTCTTATGACCATAAATCGTCCACACCGGGCTTATGCCCAGATGGGCGCGCGAGGCAGCGGCAAATAGCGAGGCATAATTCTTCTTCTCGGAGTCCGAGCCGAAGAGGCCGATGCGAGGGGCAGGGCCCACCATTCGGGGCTGGCGGCGCGGCGCGGCGAGCTGGCCAACCTTGTTTGGCAGGTAGTGCATTCGCTCCGCAAGCGCGCCCAAGTCCTCGAGGAAAGCCAAGGCCTCAGCGCGATTCACATAGGCGGCGCTGATCCTCGGGTCGCGCAGGCCTGCTCGCACCAGATGCTTCTTGATGCGGCCAACCTTCCCCTGAAATGGAAAGCAATCGTGCACCACCACCACTGTGCGTGCGCCTAGGCCAAGCGGGTGCGAACTTGGCGTGAAGACAAGCTCCCCATTGCGAGCCGCGGCGCGCAATCGCCATGGCAGCTGCAAAGGGCTGACCCTGACCACCCGGCGCCCCGGTAGCCGGCGCGACGCAGCTTCTGCGGTGGCATCCGTGCGGGCCCAGACCTCACGAACCTGCGAGCCGAGCGCTTCGGCATAGTCCATGCCGTAGTGGAACAAGCCGTTGGACCGCTTGATGAAGAAGGTGTTGACGATGACCATCAGGATGCGTCGCGCGTGGCGAGAATCTCCGGCTTCAGAAGGGGCTTGATCGGGCTGGGGCAGGCACTCACGGCTATGACGCTTTGGCCGTTCGTACGCGCTCGATCGCGGCGCGGTTCATCGCCTCACGCTCCTTATCCCGCAGCCAACCGTACTTGGAAAAATACTGGGCTAAGCTGCGGATTTGGTACAACTTGCGCCGCCAGTTGCGAGACTGGCGGGTGCGATATTCGTGAACCACGCTGACATCGGGGTACAAGCAGGTATCGCTGATCCGATGGAGGCGCCGGGACAAGTCCAAATCCTCAGCGAAAAGAAAGAAGCGCTCGTCGAACATGCCTGCCTCGCGCAGCGCCGTCGGGCGCAGCGCCATGAAGCATCCGGACAGGAAGGGAAAGCTCAGGGGTTTGTCATACGTCCAGTCATGGAACTCATACCGTCGGTTAAGCGCGCGCGTCCAGCGGTTGGGCGGCAGGAACCCGCGCGCGAGAACGTCGACGGGCCGCGGTAAAATCCGGCAAAGGTGCTGCCGCTCCCCGTCCGGATACAGGACCAGCGGCATGGCCAAGCCGACGTTTGGATGCTGATCGAGAAAGGACGTCAGGGCCGGGATCACATCCGGGCCGAAGACGAGGTCCGAGTTCAGGACGAAGTGATAGCGCGCCTGGCCGAGGAAGCGGTTCAGCGCCAGATTGTGGCCAGCGCCGTAGCCAACATTTCCGTGCCCGCTGATGATGGTAACATCCGTGCCAGCGAACCCGTCGAGCGGCAGAGCGGGCAGGCTGTTGTCCACCAGCACAACGTGCACCCTGCATTGGGAGGCCAGCGCCTGTGCGACCGCTGCCCTGATCTCCTCTTCGCCTGTTTGGTACAGGACATAGGAGACCACCGCGTCATATTGCATGTTCGGTTCTCCTTCTCGCGAGGAGATCGGAGGCGGGGCTGTGTGCGACATGCGCCGCGCATAACACCCGCTGGAGAGAGGGCAAGCGTGAGCCGCCTCTAATAATAATCAAACACGGACGCATATGGCACGTAGAGCTCCATGTACGGGATCAGCGAGCTCATCAGCAGGAAGAAAGGGACAATCAAAAGGTAGATTGTGTAAGGGACCTTCAGACTCCGGATCTCATAGAAAATTATCGGTAGAAGAACAACCTCAACAATCGCGAAGTATGTGCTGATTACTTGAAAAATGGGCGCCCCGATCATCAGAAAGTACAGGGCGCAACCAACGAGAAAGATGTTGTAAAGGCGCTGTGCATATTCGCTGGGCCGATGGAGGTGCATGTAGGTGATGAAGATGGCCAACACCGTGCCGCGCTTCACGACCCCGAAGAGTGCCTGCCGTCCGACATCCAGATTGGCGTCAAGCGTTACCTCGTCAGATGTGTAGAAGACGAGCTTGTTTACCGCCGATATGCCAGTGTAGTCGGACAGCACGCCGCCTAACCACTGCAGCAATGCGAACGGCAGGCCCATAAAGCCGAGGATCAATGAGGCGATCAGCCCGATCAGCACAATCTGAGTAGGCCAGGCACGTTTGCCGATCAGCATCAGCGGGATGGCCGCAAGCGAGGTGCGGTGCATCGCCCACGCGCCAGCTAGGGGGATGGTCCACTTCGGCCAAGCCTTGGATAACGGCCGTTCCTTACGAAGGTATGCGAAGGCGACGCAGACGAGCCCGATGGCGATCATTCGCCGATTGCTGCCCATGAAGTGGGTCATGGCGTAGGAGGTATAGAAGAGGTATATCCCCATACAAGGATACCGGGTGCTCTTCTCGATAAACCAATAGACCAATCCTACGGCAATGAATGCGCTCAGTAGGAGAAAGATCGTGTAGTCGCTCGTGAAATAATAAACAAGTCTATTGAAGAGCAGATAGCCATGGTCTATTCCGAACACGGCCATGTCGTAATCCGCGCTCGTATCATTGGTATAGAAGATGCGGAAATACGACAGCCAGTCCGTCCCCGTCTCCCACCGCAAACCGATCAGCAGCGCAATCGCAATAGCTCCCGCGCGTGCGAGCCAGCGGCTGACGAGCGGATTCTCGTAAAAGAGCTCGATCAACATGGCGAGCGCCAGCAAGGCATAGAAGAGCAGGTAAATCCGCCCCTCCGCCAGGATGATCCAGAAGGCTTCGGTAATCTGATCCATCAGTTGGGTGAGCCACTCGCGTCAGCGCGGTCAATGCTCGCCCCATCGAGGCGGAAAGTTTCGTAATGCTGTTCCACATGGGCCAGTCTGTTGAGGCTGCGCACCAGCAGGAAGAATCGCGCCCGGCCAAGTACGCGGAACAGGAGGCGGAACACGGCACGGGCCCGGCCGAGAAGCCTCTGGGGCTGGGCGATCGTCCGGATTGTGGCCTTGTCCGCCGCCAGGTCAGCGGATGACGAGCGAGCCAGCAGGCCTCGTTCTTTCAGTGCCTGGTGAAAAGTGCCGGGACCCACAGCGAAAGGGCGGGCCGCATCGCCGTTGCGTTCCCGCCAGACGCGAAACAGGCGCCGCTGCGAGGGCAGGATCGGAGTGCCGTCCGCAAAGGTCGCGAAACCGTAGGGCAGGGCAAGATGGTAGGCGAACTGCTCCGCCTGCGCCCGGATGCTTGATCTGTATGCCTCGTAAACGGGTGCCAAGTCCTGGAAGTCCTCTGCGTCCTCCAGGTTGCGCTGGTCGAACGTGCCGTCGAGAATGCGGCGGAAGTCGAATCCGGAAAAATGGACGAAGACGAGGCGAACGGGCGACGCGAGGTCAGACGGCTCCCCCCTCGGGCGCACCATCAGTGACTCTGAGTGCTCCTCTATGGCCCGCTCGTGGAAATTCCAAGGCGCGAGATTGCAGCCGAGATGCCGCCAGATTCGGACGGCCTCGCCCGGAAACAGCGTCGGAACGAAGTCAATCCAGCGCTGATCGGTGAAGAGCGAGGAATAATGATCGTCGAAGGCCTGGGTCCGCAGCCGTTGATGCCACCAATCCAGAAAGCGCGCCGATGATTGACCCCGACGGACGCCGAGAAAACCCAGATTGTATACACCCGTTGCGAGGATGCCCTGATCGGATCGGGCGCCTTGCCCTCTCGATGGAAGGCACAGGTGCGGAGTGATCAGGATCTCGCAGGTGTCGAGTGTGTCCAGAACCTCACCGACGTTCCCTGCCACGAACACGTCGGGGTCCATGTAAACGACCTTGTCGTAGCCCTCGGCGAACGCATGCTGGAAGCAGGCAGCTTTCAAGGCGGTGCAGAACTCGGTCACGTCGTACATGAACGCCATATTGGCGAATTCGATAGGGGGGATAATCCCGGCAAGCGCGTCCGGAGCCGAAGCCAGGTCGTCGGCAGGCTCGACATCCCCGTTCAGGCCCTCGGCCACATAGATGCGGAAGTCCGGCGCATCCGGTCCGCTGCCGATCGATTGGCCAAGGACCCGCGCAAGTCCGATATAATTGCGCGCGCAGATGCTGAATACGAGGGTACGCATCGGGGCTCTTTAGGCGGCGGCGGCGGCGGTGCAACTCGCAAACGGAGCGGCAGGCACTGAGGCGTTGTCGCGCAGCGCAAGAGGGCCGGCGATCGTGCAAAAAGGCAAGCCGCCGCGGGCTTTCATTCGGGAAATGCGAGATGGGAAGGTGAGTGCGGCAAGATGCCTCGCAAAATCATCCTGCACTGGGCGCTTTCCGACACAGGAAGATGTTTTGATATGCACTGTAACGCGGGCCGAACACCCGGCCGATTAGCCGCGATTTTGCATTTTCGAAGGGATTGAACTGAAGCGTCCGCTCGATTTGCAGCAACCCGGACAACAGGGCCTTGGCATCCTCGAAGCCGAAGAAGCGCAGGTGCGTCCGGTCCAGAATGCCATCATCAGTGTAGGCGAAGCGTCCGCTGCGGATGATGGCTGCAAGGTTCGAATAATAGTGGAAGTTCGGGAGAGAGACCAGGAACTGGCAGCCGGGCCGTGCTTGCACGACAAGCTGCTCAAGCACCTCTTGCGGCCGGCTCAGATGCTCGAGCACGTCGAGCAGGAGGATCAGGTCGAAATCGCCAATTTCGAACGGGATCCGATCGGTTTCCAGATTCACCTGCGAGAACCCGGCGAACACGGTGTCATAGTCGAAGTTTGGGTCGCGGTGAACGTCGCAGCCATAGACAACAGCTTCAAGACAGCGACGGCGGATCTCACGCGAAACGCCACCTCTCCCGCAGCCGATGTCGAGAACCTTCCTCGGGCAGGATGCCAGCAGGTCGAGCGCCTCCGCCCGGGTGTGATCGTAGTAGTCGTCCGGCATTTTCATGGTTCAATTCCTGCTGCGTCTTGCGACGTCCGCGTAGGGGGCATTCGCTTCTGGAGACCAGTGTGTATGGCTCCTTCTTCCACCACGCCCTTCACCACGGCATTGGCCGCAACGATCGCCCCGGCGCCGATCATGGCGGGCGCCAGAATGACCGAATTGGCGCCCAATTGAGCATTCCGCCGCAAGTGGATCGGACCTGGCGAGTGGAGCGGCCGTTTCCCCGGCGGCATCGCCAGATGGCCGGTGTCGCGCGGGTTGCCATGGTAATGATCCGTCAGCAACACGTTGGGCCCGAACAGTACGCCGGCCTCGACATGGAGCGGGCGCACCGCGGTGATCACGAGGGGGCCTGAAGCGCCCACGTCTTCGTCGATCCGGATGGCTCCCTCTGCCGAATGCACACCGAGCCAGAGATCGCCGTCGCATCGGAAGCTCGGGTGAATGGACATGCGGCTGACATCCCCGCGCAGCTTGATCCGGCCAGACACCCGCCGGCGCAGAAAGAGCCAGCAGCGCGCGAACGCCCATGAGGAGCGCAGACGCCCAACGCCCTTTCTCCACGGCGACCCGGTCACAGAGCGCTCTCCTCACGCACCTCACGCAGGCCGCGCCATACGACCAGTGCGAAAAAGAAGGCGATGGAGAACTCTGTGAGGACGATTGCGCTAGCCATGCCAATGATGCCGAATTGGGCGCAGGCGAACGGGGCGCATAGCAGGAAGGCCAAGCCCGTCCACCGGTAAATGCGCGCCATCTGGTCGTCGCGGTGCAACACCACCATGAGCGGATTGAGCGACACGCCGATGATCATGAAGATCGCCGCGATCAGCCAGATGACGAACACGGTGACGCCGGTTTCGTTCAACTCGCCCGCAAAGAAGCCGTAGATCTGGTATCGCAAGGCATACATGATCGCCACGGCGATGAGCGTCGCCAGCGCCACCAGCGCCATATACAAGGCGACCTGCCGACGCAGGCCTTGGCCGCCGCTTCGCCGATGGCTGCGCACATAATTCGGAAAGGCTGTCTGGGCGACGATGTTGAACATCGAGACGAAGGCCTGGGCGATCCGTTGCGCAATGCTGTAGAACCCGATGCTTGTCGTCGAGAGCATCGTGCTCATGATAAGCACATTGCCATACACATAGGTCGCGCCCCACGCGGTGGCGGAAAACAATGTCCAGTTCTGCCGCAGCATGGTCACGGCCTCCGCTCTCCGGGCGAGGCGTGGTGTAATCCCGTAGCGGCGCCGAAGCATAACGGTTGCAATGGCCAGTGAGGCAATTCCGCCCAGCGCCTGGGTCATCGGGACAAGGTAAATGTCGCCTGCTGACCGGACCAGGAGCAGGGCCGCAGCCGCCGCGGCGAGGCGGCTCGTGACGAGAATCCGCGCAGCCGAGGGCATCGCCAGCAAACCCTGGAACAGCCACTGCGGAAACAGGCATATGGTCGCTGCGGAGATCAACGCCCATACGAACACGAAGACATGTTCTGCGACCAAGTCGAACAATAGTGCGCTGATCCCGAGCACCGCCACAATTGGCATAAGCAGGATGAGCTTCACCAGGATCGAGATGTCCAAATACTTGTTGATCGCCGAGTGATCATCTTCATGACTGGCGGCGAACCGGGTGCCCGAAAGCTGAATGGCGTAATCCATGATGACGCCCGAGGTCAGCCCGGCAGCGTTGGCAATTGCCAGCACCCCCATTCCGGAAATCCCCAGTACACGCGCGAAATAGGGGATGGTGATCAGGGGTATGAGGAAGGAAGCCGCCTGAAGGAAGCCGAACGCCGAAAAGTTGCCCAGATGGCCGCGCGCCAGGACGAGCAGCGAGCGCAAGCTGCGGCCGTTCGGCTGTGCTCTCGCAGCCGCCGGGGCCTCCTCACGAGGAACTCTACTCATCGACTTCCGCATTCGGCCGCTGCGACGCGGGCTATCATCGGTCGAACCCCACATTATCGAGGCTGACGAGTTCCGCCACTGGCTCCATCCTCGCGGTACCGTCAGGCGACAGGTCGAGTGTTCCACCGGCAACAGGAAAGCGCCGACGCTGTGCCGGACAGAACTCTGGCGGAAGGGTAAAGCATTGCTCTCGCCCGTTGCCGCGCATGGCTCCGCGCAGTTCGATGCGGGTGGATTGAGAGTTCAAACGGGCGGCGGGGGGAGGGTATCCGGCGCCGGCCGGCTGCCAGCCGCCGCGCAGGTTGAGAAGCTTCCACTCTTCCGCACGACCGGCGAAGCGAAGTTCCGGCCGCAGGTGCGCGTCAGCGGGCGCCACGTCTAGCCCGTCAAAAGCAAGCGAGGAGGTGCCGTCCTGCTCGGGCGCCTTGCCGAAATCTTGAGCGTGCGCAATTCCGCTGGCGAACACACGACCGGTGACGGCGAGGCCCAGGTCAAAGAGCGACCCGCCGCCGGAGAGATAGGCGTGGAGTGCCGCAATGTTGAACCGGGAGTGCGATGCTGCGAACGCCACCTGCGTCCGCCCCGCATCCGCCTCAACATAACAGCGGCCAAATGCGGTAGCATAGGCGTGGAACAACAGAATGGCTCCGGGGAAGTGCTCGATCACTGCGTCGATGTTGTTGCCGACCGAACTCGAGGTGATTGATCCACACAGGAGACCGTAGGGCCGGCCGCCGTGTGAATCAGTGGACAACTTCAGCGTGTCGGTGAAATGGCCGTCGAGATTCCTCATGAAGGGCAGTCGATAACGCCACGGGACCTCCTTCGGTCTCTCGGGTCCGTGCGCGCAGTAGATGTCGAAGGAGTTTGCGTTGGCATCGCCCCAAGCCGCAACGCCGTAATAGTCCGGACGAGCGTGCAGGGAGAACCGACCGCCAAAGGTGAAGTTCACCAGGAGACCGCAGCCCACCCCCGTCACCCCCACGCCTTCCACAAGCGCACCTGGGCAGCCGTGCATGCGAATGCCGCCATAGGGCACGGCTCCGGTCGAGCCGATCAGAAGGTTCTTGACCGCACAATTGTATGTCACGCCATCGGGCAGCTCCGAGACAAGTTCATCGTGAGCGAAACGTTGCCTTCCACTGCTCGTGGCCGGCTCTACGACCCACTGCATAGGGTCGGAGAAATCCGCGATAAGCGCGCAGGCGCCCGGCTTATCCGTACTGTACGGGTAACGTACCTGGGTCTGCCCTTCCAACGTGACGAAGGAGGGAAGAATGAGTCCTCGGCCCAACCGATAATGCACTGATGGCGGCGGCAGGAGTACCGTACCGCCGCCACGCCGCCCTACTTCGTCCAATGCCGCCTGGATGGCCGGCGCATCATCGGCCACGCCGTCGCCGCGCGCTCCAAAGTGCAGCACGCTGGAGGTCACCCGAGACGCGGCGGCACCTGTGGCGGCGGCAAAGCCGCCAAGAACATCGCGGCGGATCATCTGACGTACCTCGTCGGGATCGTTGCTCTCCGAATGGTTGGCCTTGGCGTCCCCCAAGGGCGAGAAAGCCCTTCTGCCTGTGAGGAACTGAACCTGCGGCGTGAGATGCCTCAGGGCGGCGTTTGCTGGCCCGTCTGGGCCGCTGTCCTGATCCTCGCCTCGGCGCTGCGCTGCTCCTCAGGATCTGAGGTCCGGTCGATCCGGGTCTGCATTCGCAAGGGGATGCGCGTCTGCAGGCGGTTCTCGATCCGCCCGGTCGGCTGGATGATCTCCGCGACGTCCGTGCGTTCCTGACGCTGTCCTACCTCTCCCGTCGAAATTCGCGCGGTGCGTCCTTGAATATCCTGCTGTCGGGAGGGTTGCTGTTGCTGGGCGGCTGCGGAACTGCTTGCGGTAATCGTCAGCGCAGCCAACACGACGCCCTTGTGGAAGGAAGACCACGAACGGGACATCACGATCGGCCAACCGCGCTGGAGGTTGATCCCGTCGAGGGCACCAGGCGCACGAATTCGAACTGACCCGATGCCCCGGCGATCCGATTGGAAGAGCGCACGATGAGCGAAAGCGTCTGTACCGGACAGCCAGCGGGGACACGAACAGTGCCGGAAAAGCGACCGCCATTCACATCCGAGTTTGGCACTGGAATCCTCGCCAGTTCACGGCCGGAGGCGCAAGTCACCAGCCAATACGGGCGCTCGTCGTCTGCGAGATCAATGCCCGCGCTTCGCCCTTCGAGGCGGTATTGGCCAGCAGGAAGAATTTGCAGCTGGTCAACAAGCGCTCCGCTCGAGCCGGGCGGCGCGGAGAAATCCAGAAGACCGCCTTCCTCGCCTCCCTGGAGCGAAGCGATCGCCCCGGTGTCATAGCGCAGGACCCAGTCGAACACGGCCGGGTTGTCCTGCGTGCCCATAAACTCGGCGTCGCGTGAGTGTGTCCGGAGCGCTTGGGGGCGGAAGGAGGAGTAATAGGACCAAGCGAGATTGTGCTGGCCCCGGGCGGCGACCGCATTGACAATGGCGGTTCGTTCGGCCTCTTGGATTGGTAGTCCCGCGCTTTGGCCGGAGCGGAAGAAATCTATTGTCGCAGCTGGATCGGAAACGGTGATCGCCGCGTAGTTTACGAACCCACGCGTCCAGACCGGCTGCGAAGCGAGCTTCTCGAGCAGCGTACGGCGGACGAGAGGTTCCCTCAACGCCTTCTCGAGCACCGGAAAGAGCAGGTCCTCAGCTCCGCGTGAGGTCGTCAAGGCGATGTCGTAGTGCCGTAGCGCACCCTCGACATCGCCGCGCGTCACCGCCTGCTCGATCGCCCACAGTTGCGGGCGCAACTCGCGCTGAGAGAGCGTGTTGGCGTAGGCGAACAGAGCATCGCTGCGCGACTGATCGCCTCGCAACTGGGCCAGCAGCGCCAGTGTGGCGGCCGCTTCGACCGCCGTGGGATCATTCCTCAGCGCTTGCAACGCCAGCTTGGCCGCTCTTGAATCCGGGGCAGCCTGCATCTCGGCAGCAAAGGTCCGCTCCGCCAGGCGTCCGGCGATACGCCCGGCGCCAGGATCGAGCATGTGCGCCAGCTGCAAGTTTGTGCGAGCGGCGACTTGTGCAGCCGTATCCTGGATGGAGATCGCGGCGAGAAGAGCCACCGCGCCCGCCAGGGCGCCGCGGACGAGCCAGCGGCGACCCTTTGCTGCCCGACCCACTTTAGCGGTGCCCGCCATGGAGATCAGGCAGTCTCTTCTTCGGCTCGCCGGCCGTAATCGTAGCCGTAGTCATAGCCATAGGCGTAGCTTGCCTTGCGCGGCTCGAACTTGGTCAGCACCCCGCCGATCACGTTGGCATTGGTGGCGTGGAGGCGCGAGAGGGCGTTCTTCACCATGCGCGAGCGAATGCCGTGTGACTCCACCGCATAGATCACCGCCTCGACCTGAGATGCGATGAGCGGGGCGTCGGCCAGGCCGAGCACGGGCGGCGAGTCGATGACGACGTGGTCATAGGTGCCCAGCAGATACGCAATCAGGCGGGCCAGCCGGTCACCAGTCAGCAGCTCCGCAGCGTTGGGAGGGATCGGTCCGGCGCTGAGGGCATCGAACCCGAGCGCGGGCATTTCGAAGGTGAGCCCGCGCAAGTCGTCCTGCTGCCCGCTCAGGTAGTTGCTGAGGCCACCCGCGTGGCCCACGCCAGCGAATTGATGCACCGATGGTGAGCGCATATCGCCATCCACCAGGATCACCCGGCGGTTTGACCGCGCAAGCGTCGTTGCGAGGGCAAGGGCCGTGGTGGACTTGCCTTCCGCGGGACGAGTGGAGGTGATCGCGAAGGATCGTGGAATACCTCGGTCGGTGCTGAAGGACAAGCTCGCCTGCACCGCCAGGTAAGCGTCGAACAGCTCCGACTTGCGGTCGGCCAACGCATCCTTCGGCGCCTCCTCCTTGACCACCGGAACCGTGCCGAGCAGCGGCACGCCGATCCTGCGCTCGAACTCGGTAGGATCGGTGATCGCATCGTCCAGCTGCTCGAGCGCGAAAGCTGCCAGCGCACCGAGCCCAAGCCCCAGAATCAGGGAGGCGGCGAGGTTGATCAGCAGGCTGGGGCTGGAAGGCTTCTCCGGAACGTCCGCCGGATCTACAACGGCCACGTTATTCACGCCGACGCCACCAGCAACGCCGATCTCCTTGTAGCGCTGGAGGAGGGCGTCGTAGAGCACGCGGTTCGTGTGCACCTCCTGCTCGAAGATGTTGTACTGAATGCTCCGCCGGCGCAGGTCGAGGAATTCGCTCTTCAGGCTGTCGACCCGGGCCTGTAGCGCATTCTCCCGTGCGAGGGCCTGGCGGTAATCGGCCTGATAGGAACTGGCGACGCGGTTCTCTTCGCGCGCAATGGCTTGGTCCAGTTCGCCGATCTGCGACTGCACGGCAACTGCCGTGGGGTAGGCGGGTTCGAACTGCTGCATCAGGCGCTCATATTCGGCCGCCAACTCGGCACGACGCTGGCGAAGGCCGTTGATGGCCGAATTCAGAAGGGCTTCTCTAGAGGCGCCGCCGCTGCCAACCTGGCGATACCGAGCCTCTGCCTGGATACGGTCGGCGGTCGCCTCGCTTAGCGCCGAGTTGAGCGCCGTCAGATTGTCGACGACGATCGGGCGTTCGCCACCAGTCTCGCGATCCCCCGAGGGCAGATTGATGATCTGCTGGTTGGAAGCGTAGGCGACGAGCTGGCGTTGCGATTCATCGAGCCGCTCTTTCGCATCGGCAAGCTGCCGCTCCACAAGCCTCCGGCCGTAGGAAGTGGACTGCAGTTTGCGCTCCAGATTGCTCTCGATGAAGTTCTCCGCCCAGGCGTTCGCCACCCGCGCGGAAAACTCCGGACTTGGGCTGACGAAGCGAACGTCCACTAGGCGTGAAAGCCGTGTCGGTTCGATCGAGACATTGTCGAGCAGGATATCGCCCGCAGCCCGCAGGCGCGCCTCTCGTCCAGATGCAGGAAAGCGACCGTTCGTCAGTCGAAACGCTGGTTCGTCGCTGGATACGCCGAAAAGCTCAAAGAATCCCGGATCGTCAACCAATCGCAGTTGCGAGGCGATGCGCTCCGCGAGGCTGCGGGATTCAAGCAGACCGTACTGGGTCTGGTAGAATTCCTGATCGGCAATGCTGGCCTCTCGTTCGACTCCCTGGATGCCGATCACCGATGCTGACTCACGCGAGATTTCGATCGTAGAAACCGCGGTGTACTTGGGGGTCATCAGCAAGGTTGCGATCAGTCCCGCCACCATGCAGGCGCCGAGGATGCCGAGCACGACGTAGCGCCAGCGCAGCGCGACGCGCAGATATTGCTGGAGGATCGGCACGTGGCTGTGGCTGAGATCGCGCTCAGGCTGGTTCAGCGCAGCGGGCTTCACCGCCAGCGCACCGCCACCCAGCTGGGATGGAACCATGTTCATTCTATCGACCCTGAAGGATGGCGACGACCGGTGCGGCGAGCAGCGGCGCAATGGCCACGAAATCGCGGAACAGGCGCCGTTCTGGTGAATCGCCGACCAGCACCACGTCGTTGGCGAAGATGGCCGGGTCTGCATAAGCGCCCCGGCGGATGGCGTTCACGTTGTACAGGCCCGCCATGCGTTGTCCGTCAACAGTCCGCAGGATCACGACATCGTCGGCGCGAGCAAACTCAGAAAAGCCCTTGGCGGAAGCGATGGCCCGCAACAACGTCATCTGGTTGGTGACAGGATAAAGCCCGGGCTCCACCACTTGCCCGTCGATAGTAACAACCTGGCTAACTGAACTACGAATATTGACCGTCACGTCGGGATTGCGAACGTAGCGCCCGGCGAGCTCTCCCTCGATTGCGCGGGCAAGCTCTTCGGCTGTCTTCCCGCCGGCATCGATGCTTCCGATCAACGGCATGTTGACGCGGCCGCTGGCGTCGACGTTCAGTTCCCGGCTCAACTCCGCCACATTGAAGACTTCCACCGCAATCGTGTCCAGCGGACCGATGAGGGATGGGCGGTCCGGCGCAACAAGATCGTCGCGGCGGGGGGCGGGCAGGGCGCTGGCACCTTCCACGACGGTGAGGTCCTCGCTTGAACGCAGCGGCTCGCGCTGACCGCAGGCGCCCAGCAACAAAGCCGTGAGGATGACCAAAGAAGGAGCGCGCATGGATCTGGGACTAGTCATAAAGGTGTGAAGGGGGTGCCTATAGAGACAGATGTGAACCCGGTAAAGCGGAGCAGCCCTGACCCGTGTCCGCCTTGCGATGACAGCCGATCAACGGCGACTGCGACTAAGGCCCTGTGGAGAAGGCATTCTCCTGCCAGGCTCTTGGCGGATGGCTGGTGCCGTGCCAGTCGCTTGGGAGCGAAAGGGAGAAGCAGGGCGGGCAAGCCATACGGCTGCAAGAATGATCACGGCCATCACGATGGGGGTGCGTGCCGGATAATCCCAGATGCTGGCGACCATCACCAGCAAAAGGACGCTTGAGCCAGCGAGTGGCAGCATAGCGCCCGGCTCCGCAGGTCGCCGCCAGACGCCGGCGCTCTTCCATAGCCACCAGCCGATCGCCGCGATGAGCAGAATCGCGGCAAGGATGCCGCCCTCCAGCACGATCTCGAGCAGATCGTTATGCGCATGGTTGAAGTATTGCCGGTTGAGCAGCTCGTACGGCTCAGCCATGCGATAGGCGGGGTCGAAGGTGCCGAAGCCCGTTCCGACCGGGAAATATTCGCCGGTGATCGCCAGCACCACCGGAAGAGCTCGAGCTCGAAGATCCTCGCCGCTCTCCAGCCCGGCAACGCGGTCAAGGGAAACCGCCCGGTCCATTGTAATGCTGAGCACGAGGGCCGCCAGAGCGAAGGCGAATGCACCGCCCACGAAGGCAAGGGCGAGGCCCCGGGGCAGACGCTTCAGTTCCCGCAGTGCAGGGCCGCGAACCGCGAACAGTCCTGCCGCGATGCCGATCGCCCCGAGAAGCAGGCCCGCACGCGAGCCGGACGCGAGGATGAGTAATCCGAACAGCACTACCAGCGCCGCAGCAGCTGGATATCGCCAGCGCGCGGGCCGAGGTGTGTTGAAGGCCCATATCGGCGAGAGCAGGCAGCCAATTGCGGCGAACAGGGCGAAGTGGTTACGATTCGCGAAGTTGCCACTCACGTCCCCCAGGATGTCGTTGATCAGCGGATGGTCAAGCTGACCCCCTGAAAACTGCAGCAGTGCGTAAAGACCTGATGCTCCGGTCAGCACCAACAGGACGGTGAGCAACCTGCGGTGCTCTGGAGCCGTAAGCCGCAGCGCGAGGACAAGAGTTACCACCGGCACGACGAGCGACCAGAGCGCGTTCCAGGTGCCGACCGGGGAAATCGAGATCGGCCGGTATGGCTGCGACTGCCCGCTCGCTTCCGCGGCTTCCGCGAGGATGGAGCGCCCTGGCAATGCGAGCCAGGCCGACGGCGGAAGTGGAATAAGCTGGATCACCACCATCGCCAATGTGGCCGCTGTAAGGACGATCACCGTACGGGAATCTCGCCAGTCGGCACGCGCCGGGAACAGGATCAATATTATCAGCACCAGCCAGGCGGCGGCGCGAGTCACGACCTGACCCGGCACGTCAGCGCGAGAGGCACCACCAGCGATCCACAGCACCAAAAGAAAAGCGACGACGAGAGCGAACGAAAGTGAGGGCGCGATGCGCCGGAGGGCATGGTTCACGGCCGACATGTGCAGCCGCATAGAGCGTTGCGGCGATTTGGCAAACCGGAACGAGCGGCGCCGGAGTGCTCATGATATGAGATTAGGGGTGAGGCCTCGTGGGAGAACGTACCTAGGCTTGTCGTGGTTGCACCGGGCCGTGGGTTGGGCCATTGCCACACGCATGAGCGCCAGCGGTTTCCCACGTCTAGCCCTGCTTCTGATGCCGATCGTCGTCCTGAGCGCATGTTCGGAGAGTGCACGTCCGGACAGACCGGGCTCGGAGGGCGCGGCAGCGCAGGAGTTCGATACTGCGAGCAAGCGTGCGGCGCGCGCGCTCTCCATCAGCCAGATCGGCGGGGTCGGGACGGACTCCGCCATCGGAGCGGCAGGGAATAGGAGCCCTTACGCCCGGGCAGTTCTGTGCAGCGCTGCAATCGACAGCATCGGCAATCGGCTCAGGCAGTCGAGCGGGCTTGATCCGGCGCAGTTACGCCTGCTGGAACAGGCGAAGGCAACCTTCGATCGCCGCATCGTCAATCTGCGTAGAGGAGAGGAAGACTCGCCGCAGGACATTCTGGAAGCGGGCGATCGGGACTCAGGCGGGGAGCAGGCTGCCAGCACTGATGCGTTGCTTGCCCTCCAGTGTCTTCAGGAACTCCAAGAAGAAGCTTAGCAGGGCAGTCGAAGGAAGCATCCTCTCGTGGCCCTCGGCCTGAGAGCCGTGCCGCCCGTCTTTGCGGAGGAGCACCGGTGGTGCGGAATGCGGCTTTCGCTCAAGGACAGATCAAGGCTTCAGGCTTGCCGGGCGGCAAAAATGCAGGGAATCGCGGCCATATTTCTGAAGTCTCAGGTGCACGGCACTCCCGCACGCTAGGCGTTCATTGGCAGTCGGCTTCGAAGACAAAGCTATCGCGTAGTCACAGCCTTTGATGCTCGGCTGTGTGCATCTCAGATAACCGGCCCGCTGGCGGTTGCTAGGAGCCCGGCAAGGTTGAGGTGCTTAGGCAGGCCGTGGGCCGCTGCAGCATCACTCGTCGAGGCGGACCAGCAGTACTCCGGCTTTGAATTCGCTTAATCTTTCTACCCTATGCACATCCTATGGCGAGAACTCCGGGCGGGGGCCGAGGACGAGAGTGCATGGATCACATTCGACCAGTTCGAACATCTGAACCGCCTTGGGGCGAGCAGTTCCAAGGCGCTGCAAGCGAGGAGGGCGTCGGCAAACCCACGCTCTGCGCAGGTGCAGACGTGTCATCGACCGAGATATTGCGCGGGCTTGTGGAGCTTGCCGCCAACACGGTCGGCGCGCCCGTTGCGGCGCTCGCCCTGATTGACGGCGATCGCCAGCGCTTTGATGCCAGCGTAGGCCTGGGTCTGACGGACGCTCCGCTCGCCGGGTCGGCCTGCGAGCGCACCCTGCACATGTCCGAGATTCTTGAACTGCGCCAAACTCCCGGATTGCCCTTGTTGAGCGGCGCTCCGGACCTCGTGTTCTTTCGAGGGATTCGGATCGAGGATCGTCGGGGTGCGCCGATCGGGGCGTTGTGCCTGTATGATCGCGAAGCGCGGTCTATTGGACTGTCAGCCCGGAAGCGCCGCATGCTGATGACCATTGCCCGGCAGATCGCTGCCTGGCTGCAGCAGCGATGCGAGAGGCGGGAGGGGTTGCGGCGAGACGAGGCGAAGCGGATCGCCCTGGAGGCCGCCAACATCGGCACGTATGTCAGCGAAGCGAATGGCGATGCCGATTGCTCCCCTGAGTTCTACCGGCAACTCGGCCTACCCGAGGGTACTCCGAAAATGGGCCTGAAATGGCTCGAACTTGTGCACCCATCCGACCGCGCCCGGGTGGAGAAGGAACTTGCCGCCGCGATTCAGCAAGACGGGGCGTTCGCCTGCGCTTTTCGCATTCTCCGTGCCGACACAGGGGAGTTGCGGTGGCTCTCCAGTCGGAGCAAGATCGAAAGAGCGGCTGACGGAACTCCGCTCCGGGCCATTGGCGCGAACATCGACATTACCGATCTGAAGCGAGCGCAATCCGAAGCTGAGGAAAACCACAGCCTTCTCAGGAGCGTCATCGACCAGAGTTCCGACACAATCTTTGTCAAGGATCTCGAACACCGCTTCCTGTTCGCAAGCCGGAATTGCGAACAGACGATCGGCGTTCCAGTGGAGCGGCTGGTAGGCCGGACAACCAGTGAAGTGCTGGCCCACGAACTGGCGGCCAGAATTGATCAGATGGATCAGGAGATCATCGAGGGCGGGCAGCCCAGCCTCTACGAGCGGGAGGTGATGCTGCGAGGCGAGACGCGCATCCTGCAGACAGCGGTCGCACCGTGGCGGCGAAAGGACGAGCTGCGCGGGCTGATGGCCATTACTCGCGACGTGACGGATCAGAAGGCAGTCGAACGTGCCCTGCGCGAAAGCGAGGAACGATTCCGCCTCGCCGCCCAAGCGGCAGGGCTCGGCATCTGGGACTTTGACCTGGTTACGCAATCGCGCAGATGGTCCGATGAATTGCTCGCGATCTTCGGACTTCCGGAGGGGACTGTGCCGGATCCGCAGACGGTCCGCGAGTTGATCTGTGAAGAAGATCGCGCGCTATTTGATGAGTTTGGCGCCGCCGTTCACACGGGTGACGCAGACTACGCCTTCGATGGCACGATGCGCCTGTTTCGCGCGGATACAGGTGAAGAGGGGTGGATCCAAACCAAGGGTTGGAAGACATTCGGTCCGACAGGAATGATGACGCGCGTCATTGTCACCATGCGTGACGTGACGGAGGAGAAGACGGTAGAGCAGCGCATCCGCCGGCTTGCTACGCACGATCCGCTCACCGGCCTTCCCAACCGGCTCTGCTTCCAAGAGGCGATAGCGAGGGCGCTTTCCGAGGAGTGCGGGCTTCACCGCGTCGGCCTGCTGTTGCTGGACCTCGATAACTTCAAGCAAGTGAACGACACGCTGGGGCACGATGCAGGTGATGCCCTGCTTCGTGCTCTTGGTGAGCGTCTCCGCGAGGGGATCGGCGATCGCAACCTGATCGCCCGCCTGGGCGGGGATGAGTTCGCCGTCCTCCTGCCGGGCATTTCAGGAGAACAGGAGCTTTCGGAGGCGGCAGACCGTCTCTTGATGCGCCTGCGCGAGCCGTTCGACTATTTGGGCCAGATCCTCGATTGTCGAGCAAGTGTCGGTGCCGTCCTTTATCCCAACCACGGAAGGACGGCGAGCGAGCTGTTCAAGAACGCAGACATTGCTCTGTATGCCGCAAAGGGATCCGGCCGAGGGAAGCTGAAGATGTTCGATCCGCAAATGCTCGCGGATCTACAGCGACGCTCCGCAATGCTGACCATGGCGCGCCAAGCCCTGGATACCGGGGCGGTCGTCCCGCATTACCAGCCAAAGGTCGAATTGGTGACGGGCCGGGTGATCGGGTTCGAAGCCTTGCTGCGGTGGGAGAAGCCGGGGCATGGCATGCGAGGTCCCTCGGAGATCGCCGCAGCGTTCCAGGATCTCGACCTCGCGACGGAGATCAGTGACTGCATTCTGCGCCAGACAACGGAAGACATGCGTCGCTGGATCGAGGACGGGGTTCCTTTCGGGCATGTTGCGATCAACGCCTCCGCGGTGGAGTTCTGCAGGGATAACTTCGCCGAACGTGTGCTGGGGCATCTCGATCGGGCAGGCGTGGCGGGCCAATTCCTTGAGGTGGAGATCACGGAGCATGTGATTCTGGGCCGCGATGAGGAATATGTTCGGCGGGCGCTGGAACTGCTTAAGTCTGCAGGCGTACGGATCGCGCTGGACGATTTTGGGACCGGGTTCGCCTCTCTCTCGCATCTGAAGCAATTTCCGGTCGATTTCATCAAGATCGACAAGGCGTTTGTGCGGGACATTGTCGATGGTTCCGATGATGCGGCGATCGTTCGCGCTGTCCTCAATCTCGGCAAAGCAATGGCCTTGGGAGTCATCGCTGAAGGGGTCGAGACCGCGGCTCAGGCTGCCTATTTGAAGCAGCAAGGATGCGAGCTGGTGCAGGGATATCTGTTCGGGCGGCCGCAACCGGCCGACGCTGTCCCGGGGTTGCTCGGTTCTGCGGCTACCGCGATAGGAGCGGCGGCTTAAGGAGGCGCCATTTCAGCGGGATCTTCAGAGGAGGGGCGTTACGGTGGGACAAGGCCTGTGACCTTCTACCGTCGCCGATGAGATCTATGTGCTTCGCTGCCCGGCTCAGCACGGCTCCAGTCGCCCATCCAAGCTATGCGGACAGGGAGAATTGGAGAATTCGAGGAAACCCATTCTTACGAAATCCAGTCGCGCAAGATCATCGTCCATCGACCGCAACGGGATGTCTCAAGCCGTATTCCAAGCCGCTGATTTAACGGGTTGTTGGTGCACGGGAACATGAAAGCGCGGCCTGAAAGCTGGCGCTCCCGGCTCCCAGAAACCGTTTTAGCGCAGAGAAACGTGCGCGGACGCGCGTGAAACTCGTCCCAAACGCCCGTGCTCTCAACTGGCGAAGCGCGGTTGCACACCAGAAAGCATGTGCGCCCGACAGGATTCGAACCTGTGGCCCCCGGATTAGGAATCCGATGCTCTATCCTGCTGAGCTACGGGCGCATGCGTTGCGCTTAGGGCAGCGAAACGAGTGGCGCAATCTCCTCCGAATGCGCGGCGGGATTGTCACCGACGGGCAAGCTCCACAACCGGGAAGGACAACCTGCTTCGCCGGGCATCTAGAGGCCTACACCCTGCAGTGAGTTGTGCCTCAAAGCGTCACCACAACCTTGCCGATCTGCTGGTTCGATTCGAGGTAAACATTCGCTTCGGAAAGGCTCTCCAGGCCCTGGAACTCGCGCGCGATCACGGGGCGCAAATGGCCTCCCGCCAATCCGGCAAGGATCTTCTCTTGCGCAGCCTGATAGCGGTGAGGGTGGTTCCAGATCTCGCTCGCCACCCAGCCACGCATCGAGAGGCCTTTGAAGGCGCAGGGCCAGTGAGGGTAGGGCGTTGGCTGCCCACTAAGGCCGCCATAGATGAACAGGATGCCCCGCGGCGCGAGGGCATTGGCAAGCGTTTCAACATAAGGGCCGCCCACCGGATCAAAAGCAGTGCGCGCGCCCTTGCCACCCGTGATTTCCATCACGCGCGCGACGAGGTCTTCTTCTTCCGTGGCGACTACATGCTGTGCGCCTTGAGCCATGAGCGCGTCCGCCTTGTCGCGAGTGCGCGTGCAGGCGATCGAAACTGCGCCGGCCCAGTTCGCGAGTTGGATTGCGGCGATTCCGACACTTGAAGAGGCAGCGCGGATGATAACACCGTCACCAATGCCGATCTCCGCCACTTCGATGAGCGCGAAAGCCGTCATATACTGCATCCAGATCGATGCGGCTTCGGCTGGCGACAGGCCGGGAGGGGCGGGGAGCAGGATCCGCGCCGGCACAATCGCGCTTTCGGCCCAGATACCGTATTGGCCCTGCTGGATCATCGGCAGCACGCAGACGCGGTCGCCGACGGAGAACTCCGTCACACCCGGTCCCAGCGCCTCGATCGCGCCGACGCCTTCATAGCCGATGAGACTGGGGAGCTGTGGTTGAACCGGATACTGGCCTGCGCGATACATCGCCTCGGCCCGGTTGAGCCCCACGGCTTCCACCCGGATTCTGACCTCGCCGACACCGGGTGCGCCGATCTCCAAATCCTCGATCCGCAGCACCTCGGGCCCGCCGAGCTCGTGAATGCGCACCACTTTCACCATCCTCATTCCCCCATTTGTATGTTTGGCAGAACGCTGCGTGCCGCCAGCGCACCGGCATTGCAAGCGCGCCGCATCGCGCCTGCATTCCCTTTGCAACCGATACGAAAAAGGGCCCTCCCGTGAGGGAGAGCCCTTTCCTTTTTCCTCAGGAGCCGACCGCTTAGAAGCGGACGTTGGCGCCCAGGTAGAAGCGGCGACCGTTGTCGTCATAGAACCCGGTGCCAATGTTCCCGCCGGGCAGGTTACCGGTTCCAAGCGGGTTGGTGTTGGCGATATTGATACCGGTCAGCGGCGGAGCCTTGTTGAACAGGTTGTCCACACCGAAGCGGATCGTCACATCGTCCGTCGCGGCGTAGCTGCTGTTCAGGTGGAAGATGTTGTAGGAAGGAGCGCCCCGAGTTGGGGTCGGCTGGAATGCTTCCGTTGCATCTTCGATCGACGGCAGGTGCTGCCACTGCAGGCCGACCATGAAGCCATCGACGGTGTAGTTCACATTGGTGAACACGCGATAGTCATAGTTGCCGCCGTTCAGACCGTTCGACGTCGGACCCTGGGTGCCCTTGAACTCGACCAACGGATCCACCGGCAGTTCGGACGCCTTGAACGAGATCAGGTAGTTGAACTGCACGTTCACACCCAGGCGACCGGGGCCAATGTCGCCAGCCCAATCGAGCTGGGCATCGATGCCCGACAGGCGGAACCGACCCGCATTGACATAGGTCAGGTTCACGTTGTCGAGGCCACCCGTCACCGCATTGCGAGTGATTGCGCGGCAAGCGGCCGTCTGCGCTGCGGCAACCGGATCGGTAGCCACCAGCGGGTTCAGGCCCGCATCGAAGCAGCTGCGCTGCGCAATGCCGACAGTCTGCTGGCCGATCGCGTCCTTCACCGAGATGTTGTAGTAATCGACCGTCAACCGCATCCGCGAAAGCAGGGCAGCGTCGAAGGGCGAGCTCACTACGCCGGCGGTGTAGGTGTCCGCCTTTTCGGGGGTGAGGTTCGGGTTGCCGATGACGCTCGGCCAGGCAAAGCCGCCGGTCGAGTTGTCGGTCTGGCCGGGGCCGCCGTTGTAGTAAGCGGCAGAAGCCACGGAGTTCGGCATCATGGCAAGGCAGGTCTGATAAACCCCGTTGCCATTCGGGTTGTTCGGATTGGCCGAGTAGGGCAGCGGATTGGCACGCGAGCACAGATCGCCGACCTGGTTGGCCCCGAAGGTCTGCTGACGAGCGAGGTACAACTCAGCGAGGTTAGGCGCACGCTCCGCGCGGTTGTAGCCACCGCGGATCCGCATCCAGTCGGTCACTTCCCAGTCGCCGAGCGCCTTGTAGGTGTAGCTCGTGCCAGTGGTGCTGAAGTCGGAGATACGGCCGCCGAGCTCGAGGTTCAGCTGCTGGATCGCCGGGATGTCCGACAGGACCGGGACGAGCAACTCGCCATAGACTTCCTTCACGTCGAAGAAGCCTTCGGAGTTGCCGCTCGGGTAGATGCCGAGAGCCTGATCGTTGAAGGAGCGGCCCTGCGTGGTCAGCGTGTCATTCTCGAACTCGAAATCGAGCTCGCGATAGCTGGTGCCGATGGCGGCGCGCAGTTCGCCGGCCGGAAGGTCGACCAGCTTACCCTGCATGTTCGCCTCGACGATCGTCTGGCGGGTGTAGGTCCGGTTCTTCAGGTCTGCACGAACCGCTTCAAGGCAATCCTGTGAATATCCGCCCGCCGGAACGACGAAGAGATTTAGGCCGCTTGTGCAGGTCGCAGTGGAAGCGCCGAAGCCGCCGAAGGCCGCGTTGCCGGTCGCGCGGAAGCCGCGACCGAAGTTCGGCGCCGTCATGACTGCCCGGAGACGCTCCAGGGAGTAGATGCCGGTCTGCTTGGCATTGGTCGACGAAACACCGTGGTTGACCGACACATCCCAGGTCCACTGGGTGTCAGGGATGGTACCCTCGAGCCCGGCTACGATGTTGTAGGTCATCACGTCGGTGGATGTCTCGCGGTCATCCGGCAGCAAGGAAGTGATGCCGAAAGTCGCGTTCGGATTGGGACGGCTGTCGAGCAGCGTCCACAGACCCTCGGGCAGCTGATCCCGATCCAGCCTGGTGGGATCGATGTTTACGCCCCAACCGCCGGTGATCGGGCCCGGCTCGTTCCGGGTAAAGGTTTCGACATGGCTGAACATCGCCTGCCCGAACACGCCGATATTGTCGGTGAGTTCATAATTGCCGCGCGCCAGGAAGTTGTAGCGCGTCAGCGGAAGGACGAGGAACAGGTCGGTGTTGTTCTGTGACAACGTGCCGGCGTCGGTGACCTTGGTGTTGAACCCATCAACCGGATCAGTGTTGCCGAAATAGTTGACGTAGCGGGTGAAGCGAGGACCGTAGATGCCGTTCGCGTCAAAGAACGCCCCGTTGACGAACGGATTGCCGCTGCTGTCGAGGTAAACGGTCGTGCCCTGGACGTTCGGGCTGAAGCGGCCGTTGGGGAACAGCGTGGTCAGCGCCGACGCATAGTTCCCGTTCGAACCGTCAAGCAGGATGCCCGGATTGTTGATGAAGAACTGAGCGCCACCGGTGGTGCTGGTGTCCCGGAACATGTCCTGGTACCAATCGCGATCGCTGCGCAGACTAGCTTCGCGGGTGTTCACGGACATGGCGAGGCTCACGTTACCGCGGCCGTCTTCGAAATCCGTGCCCATGATGCCGGACAGCTGGTACTCGAAGCCGTCACCTTCCTGGGTGATGCCCACGCGGCCATCAAGCTCCAGGCCCTGGAAGTTCTTCTTCAGAATGAAGTTGGTGACACCGGCCACCGCGTCCGCGCCATAGGTGGAGGAGGCGCCGCCGGAGATGATTTCCACGCGCTCAATCGCCGCCTGGGGGATGGTCGTGATATCGACCACGGCGGTTGCGTTGCCCGGCGTGCCGCGACGGCCGTCGATCAGCACGAGGTTACGGTTGGCACCGATGCCGCGCAGCGAAATGGTGGCGCCGCCCGGCGTGTTGGTCGCCGTGGGCTGGATGTCGGCACCTGCCTGCGGAGTCTGCGCCGGCGTGAACTGGGGCAGCCTGTTCAGGTTTGTCTCGATCGCGGCGGACGAAGATTGCTGAAGAAGCGCCTCGTCGACGGTGACGAGCGGGCTGTTCGCCTCGAAGTCCTGGCGCTGGATGCGCGAACCGGTGACGATGATGGCGTTCTGCTGCGGCCCAGCGTCCGTCTGAGCGGTAGAGGCGCCCGGCGGGTTCAGGATGTCAGCGTCAGGGTTCTGCTGCGCCATCGCCGGCGCGGCGATGACGAAGCTGCCGGCGCATCCCGCCAGCAGCAGGGACTTGAATGTCCCATTGATATCAAAGGTCCTCACTTTGTGCTCCCTTCACAAGTCAAGGCGCTCGGCAACGTGCCGATGCTTGTTCCGAAAAATCAGGCGCCCGGCGCGTGCGCGGGACGTGTCAAAACGCTGCTCCCGCTGGACGGCGGAAGATTGCTGCTGTCGATGAGATCGGATTGGATTTGGCCAGTGGGGCTATGTCGATCGCGGTGCGCGATCCGTGCGCTCGTGGCGAAAACTCCTCCTCCCTCCTTTTCTTCCTGACTGGAATCGACAGGTTGCGGCGGTCCATATTGTCGGTGAAACGGAGTGTCTAGGGCGACTAATTCCGAAGCCGCGCCGGCACTGTCCCGTTTTTGGCATCCGGCGGCCGAAACTCGCACGAGGGGGGACGCGGCAGGTGCCTGTTGACCCATCAGAGACAGCAAAAATCCGCGGTTTTCGAGGGGTTATTGCCACTCGTCGCGTTGCGCAGACGCGGGGTGTTGCAGATCTGCATCGGTCTGAAACTTCATGGCTCTGGCGGGCGCCAACCGCCTTCAGATTGTCATTGTCCATTTACGATTACGTTCCACGCAGACTCGTCGTTGCGCCAGCGCACCTGACTTTCGGCTGTTGCCGCGCGCCAAAAGCGCGTTACGCATGGTGCTACAAAGTGCCGGGAGAAGCCGAGATCATGGGAGAGGGCAAGCTGGCGGGAGAGGGCCCTCATGCGAGGGGCAGCCAGGCGCGGTCAGGGGGCGCGACGGACTGGCGCGTGATCCTGCGCGCGCGGGCGGAGGCGGTCCGCTCCGGTGCGAGCGACCAGGACTTGCCGATGCCGCAGGCGCAACGGGACGTGCTCGCAGAGACCTTTGGTGCGGCCGTTGACGATGTCGTTGCCACGCTCGATGCCTTTGCCCGCGGGGCCCGGCGGCACGCGGCTGCGGCGGAGGAGGGGGTGGACCGGTTCGCCGGCCGGCTCGACATGCTGCTGCACGGGTTCGACGCCTCGCTCGCCAACGGGACGCGCGAAGGCGACGGGGAGGGGGCACGGCCGCAGCTGATCCAGAGCGAACTCTGGCTGATCCTGCACAAGGTGCGTGAAAGCGCGGAACTCTTCTACGCTCGTGAAATGGACCTGGTGGAGCTGGACCGGCGCATCCTGTTCCTGCTGCACGGCGCGGGGCCGCTGGTGCCGGCGAATATCTCAGGCGCTGTCGGAGTGGACAAGGCGCAGGTCAGCCGGTCCGTGAAGCGCCTGCTGGAGCTGCGGATGGTGGAGCGCGAGCAGATCCGGGCCCCGCTGCGCCTGTCTCGCAAGGGCGCCGCGCTGACGGAGCGCCTGTCACGCCTTGCCGACCTGCGAAATCGGGAGCTGACGTTCGACATCGGCGACGAGGAGCTGGACGAGTTCTTCGCTACTCTCCAGGTGCTGCTGGACCGGGCCTCGCTGCTTTACGAGCAGGAGCGGGATCTGGCGCAGCCGTCCCAGCGCGGCGCGCGGGCAGGAGACCCGCCGGGCCGCCCGCAGGAGCGCAAGGGGGTGGACAAGATTGCCACCGATCGCATGCGCGTCATCTCCCCGCTCATGACGCTGAGCGCCTATTTCAGCCGTAGCGGCGCGCTGGCCTTCAAGCGGTTGACGGGCCTGTCCCAGTTCGAAGCCTTCGTTCTCTCGGAGATCGGCATCGATCCGCCGATCAGCTGGGGTCGCCTCGTCGCGGTACTGCAGCGCGATCACAGCCAAGCCGGGCGTACCGTGAAGGCGCTGATGGATGCGGGCCTCATCCGGCGGGACGGGAAGCCTGGGCGGCGGCACGGCCATTTCTCCCCGACCGAGGAAGGGGCGCGGCTGCACCGGGTGATCCACGATGCGGGGCGGGAACGCAGCGCTTTCCTTCTCGCGCCGCTCGGGGGAGAGCAGCGGGCACGGTTTCTCGCCACGGTGGCTCGAATTCGCCGCAATGCGGTGGCGCAGCTGGAACGCGAGCGCGCCTTCGCGGAGATCGACCGCAGCTAGAGCGGGCCACCGCGGATCGGGATCGGCGGCGATCTGCGCGGCCCGGTGCTACTGAATGCGGCGGACCGGCACCGGCTGCTGACGATCAAAGCGCATCAGGAAGCTGCCGAGCGAGGCACGCTGGATCTCCACCGTCGACCCGCGCTCCGGCGGCTTGTAAGAGAACGGAACGCTTTCGCTGAACAGCCACTGGGCACCGCCCTCCAGCGTCAGGAGGTAGATGCCGGGGCCGCGTCGGGTGACCTCAGTGACAACTGCGCGGATTTCGCTGGCGCTTTCACGCAGCTGCTCCGCTTCCCGCTGGCGCTCCACACGCATGGACTCGGCACCGAAGCCCCCGGGTGTGTTGGACGCGACCGGTGCTCCGCCACCCTGAGGGGTGGCCGGGCTGGCCGGGGCATTGGCGCGCGGGGAGGCGCCGGAGGAACGGATGTTGGTGTCGTAGCAGGCGAGTCGAGATGTGGGATCGTCGATCTTCGCGCATTCGCGCATGATGTTGAGCACCACTCCATCAGGCATTTGCGCCTGGGCGGAAAGCGGGCACAGCAGCACGGCGGCCGCCCCTGTCAGCAGGACCTTGGCGCGTGGCGCGATCATCGGACCGAAACTCCCTCTCCTCAAGCCGCGCTCTCTGGAGCTTGGCAGTCCGATGCGCAAGAGACTTGCCGCAGCTGAACCGCGATTCCGGGACAGGTCGGATCGCTATTGCATCAGGGGTGCTCTGGCCTTGCGAACGCTTGGAAAGCATCTGCAATCAGCCATTTGCACGCGGCTTACAACTTTGTGCATGAAGAGTGCACCGCCTCTGCACCAGCCGAGCAACCGGAGCGCATCCGCTTGCAACGGGTGCGCAATTCAGGCCTCTTCTCCTCCAGCGCCCGCGACCTCCAGCGCTCCGCGACGGAGCTGGTCTTCCTCCATGGAGCGGAAAAGGGCGGTGATATTGCCCTCACCAAAGCCCTCGTCGCCCTTTCGCTGGATGAACTCGAAGAAGACGGGGCCGACCATCAATTGGCTGAAGATCTGCATCAGCAGGCGAGGATTGCCGCCATCGGTGCTGCCGTCGACCAGGATGGAGCGCTCCTTCAGCTTCTCCAGCGGCTCGCCGTGGCCGGGGAGGCGGTCTTCCAGCATCTCGTAATAAGTGTCCGGCGGGGGCGGGGCGAAGGCGAGGCCCTTCTGCTTCAGGCTGTCGAGCGAGGTGTAGAGATCATCGCTGGCGAGCGCGATGTGCTGGATGCCTTCGCCATTGTAGGCGCGCAGGTACTCGGCGATCTGGCCTTTTCCGCCCTGTCCGCCTTCCTCGTTCAGCGGAATGCGGATCTTGCCGTCCGGCGCCATCATCACCTTGGTATTGAGACCGGAATATTCGCCCGTCACGTCAAACTGGCGAAACTCGCGAAAGCCGAAGATGCGGGAGTAGAAGCTCTCCCAATGCGCGATGCGGCCGGCATAGACGTTGTGCGTCAGATGGTCGATCGTGTGGAAACCGGCGCCGGGCGGAAAGCGCTCCGCCCCCGGCTCATAGACGAAATCGATGTCATAGATGTTGAGGGCGTCGTCATAGCGGTCGATCAGGTAGATGAGCGAATGGCCGATGCCGCGGATGGCGGGGATGTGCAGCTCCATCACCCCCGTCTGCACC
>Ga0182742_1000752_pt1 | contig 47314 bp, 41 predicted proteins | sample eDN5th37CBELigMG_FD_128880 | JGI IMG/M metagenome (GOLD analysis project Ga0182742, IMG submission 128880) | Enriched Miracle-Growth compost microbial communities from Emeryville, California, USA - eDNA 5th pass 37_C BE-Lig MG (version 2)... ...
CAATTGGCCGCCGAGGATTCCGGCTTCACGGTGGGCCGCCTGATCGGGACCGAAGGCTACGGCCACTACAAGGTCTACGGCTACAACGAGGCGCCGGTGAATGCCGAGATCAAGCTGTCGCAGATCCAGACCGATCCCGCTCATCTGCCGCTGGCTGGCGGCGAACGAGTCGTCGGCATCTCGATCGGCAACCTGGAGGCCGGGTTCGTACTGAGCGACGGTGAGGGCCACGCTTTCACGGCCACGGAGAGCCAGGACTCGGTGGAGGTCCAGGGCTGGAACCTGGCCACGCTGACGTTGAAACCGACCGAGGACTATACCGGCGCGCTCGAGCTGAAGGTCGCCATGACCATCCAGGGCCAGGACCAGGACGGCGGCGGCTATACCTATCGCCGCGACGGCGACATCACGGTACGGGTGGACGCCGTAACCTACGGCACGCCCGGCGACGATACGCTGTCGGCCGGCGCGGGCGACGATTTCCTGTATGGCGGCGCCGGCAATGACGTGCTGACCGGCGGCCGCGGCGACGATACGCTGGTGGGCGGACCCGGCAGCGATACCTTCAGATGGGAATTGAACGACCAGGGCAGCATCGACGCGCCCGCCGTGGACAAGATCAAGGACTTTTCCATCCTGAAGCCCGCCGAGGGCGGCGACGTCCTGGACCTGAAGGATCTGCTGGTCGGGGAAAGCGACGCAACCCTGGCCCAGTACCTGAGCTTCAGCAGGAATCCGGCCGAAGCCGGCGGCGGCACGCTCATCGAAATCAACACCCGGGGCCAGTTGGCCAGCCAGGGTGCCGACCAGAAGATCGTGCTGGAGAACGTCGATCTCACGCACGGAGCCAACGGTCAGATCCTGAATAACCAGGCCATCATCAACGACCTGTTGCGCAAGGACAAGCTGATCGTCGATCACGCCTGAATCCATGCGGCGCGGGGACGCGCGGCGGCTCTGCCGCCAACGGCACATTTTTTCGTCCATTTCACCTGAAATGTTCGGAAACATGTGAAAATCCGCTGCATGCCGTCGTCTCCCCGTTTCCGCCCCGCGCTGAAATTGTGTCGATGGGCTTTGTTGTGTCTGGCCTGCACCTGGAGCGGCAGTTCCGCCCTGGAGATCGACGCAGGCAAGCTGCAAAGCCTGTCGGCCAGCCGCTATGGCGCCAAGGGCGCGCGCGCGGTGGATTCGTGGCTGGCCTTGCTGCGCAGCCCGCCGCCGGCCCAGACGCGCGACGCGCTCGCGATGGCCAACGATTTCTGGAACCGCAGCCTGCTCTCGGGCGAAGACAGTGTCATCTGGCGCCAGACCGACTACTGGGCCACGCCGCTGGAATCGCTGGGCAAGGGAGCCGGCGACTGTGAAGACTACGTCATCGGCAAGTACTTCACGCTGCTCAAGCTGGGCGTGCCGGCCAACAAGCTGCGCTTCATCTACGTGCGGGCGCGCATCGGCGGGCCCGCGAGCAGCAGCCAGATCGCCCACATGGTGCTTGGCTACTACGAGACCCCCAACGCCGTGCCGCTGGTGCTGGACAGCCTGGTCTCGACCATCCTGCCCGCCACGCAACGCCGCGATCTGACGCCGGTGTTCAGTTTCAATGCCGACGGCGTGTATGTCGACGGCAAACCCGCCGCCCCGGTTGACCGCCTCAGCCGCTGGCGTGATCTACTACAACGCATGCAACGGGAAGGTTTGCGCCCGTGATGTACGGAAAATAAGACCATGTCCATACTTAGACAGCTACTTCTCAGCGTCACTCTCGCAATCGGCGTCATCCTGCTGGGCACGCTGGCGCTAAGCGTCAACTCGGCCCGCGAATACCTCTCCGGCCAGTTGAAGGTGCAGAGTACCGATGCGGCCGTCTCGCTGGCCTTGTCGCTGTCGCAGCCGGCCAACAACGATCCCGTGGTGCAGGAACTGCTGGTGTCGGCGCTATATGACGGCGGCCATTTTTCGCTGGTGCGCCTGTCCGATCCCGAAGGCAAGGTCCTGATCGAACGTCAGTCGACCGCCACCGCGGCCTCGGTGCCGACCTGGTTCCGGGCGCTGGCCCCGTTGAACGCGGAGCCGGCCACGCATGCGGTCAGCGACGGCTGGCGCCAGATCGGCGAGGTCACGCTGGTGGCCAACGACGCCTACGCCTGGGAAGCCCTGTGGCGCAGCAGCCTGAAGATGATCGCCCTGGTGGTGGGCGCGGGCATTCTGTGGGCGGTGTTCGCCTTTCTGCTGGTGGGCTGGATCAAGAATCGGCTGCTGCGCGAGATCAGCGACCACGTGCGCCGCATCGGCCAGGAATCGCCGGCCGGCCAGGTGCAGGCGCGCGTGCCCGAGCTGTCCGGCGTGGTGCAGGCCCTGAACCAGACGCGCGAGCGTGTCTATGCCAGCGTCGAAGAACAGAACGCCCGCATCGAATCGTTGCAGGTCGAACTGAACCAGGACCCAGTCACCGGCCTGCCCAACCGCAAGTACTTCGTCAACGAATTCCGCCGCGCGCTGGAAATGCCGCAGGCCGTGGCCGGACGCGCCGTCGATGGCGGCCATATCCTGGTGTTCCGCCAGCGCGACCTGGCCGACCTGAACCGCCACATGCCGCGCGAATTCATCGACCAGTGGCTGCGCACGACCTGCGAGCGCATCGGCGGCACGCTGCGGCGCATGCACGTGGCCACGCCGCTGCTGGCGCGCCTGAACGGATCGGATTTCGCGCTGCTGCTGCCCGGCTGCGCGGCGCCGCAGGCGATGATGATCGCCGAACAGGTGCGCGCCGACCTGCATGCCTCGCGCATCCCGGTCGGCGAAGGCCACCTGTGCCGCTGGGCCCAGGCCATCACCGACTACGGCCACGGCCATCAGGCCGGGCCGGTGCTGGCGCGGCTGGATTTCGGGCTGATGCGGGCTGAAAGCGCCGGCAACGACCAGGTCGTGATCGCGGGCGCGACCGACATGCACACGCCTTCCGAATCCGGCGAACGCGCCTGGAAGGACGCGATTCTGTGCGCCCTGGAGGAACATCGTTTCGAGCTGGCCCCGGAAACCCTGAAGGCCACCGACGGCAGCCCGGTGCGCGTGGAGGCCATGCTGATGCTGCGCACCGCCGCCGACCAGGAACCGATCCCGGCGACGCTGTTCATCCCGCCGGCGGTGCGGCTGGACCTGGTGGCCGACTGCGACCTGGAAGCGGTAAGCCTGGGCCTGGACTGGCTGGCCGCCAATCCCGGCGAACTGGCCGTGCGGGTCGCCCTGCCCTCGCTGCGCGGCCAGAAATTCTTCCGCCAGCTGGCCCTGATGCTGACCGAGCATCGGCCGTTGGCGAGCCGGCTGTACCTGGAAATCGACGCCCACGGCCTGGTGGAATGCCACGAACAGATCGCCGCGCTGGCGCGGGTGACCTCGGAGTTCGGCGCGCATATCGGCGTGCGCCGCCTGGCGCAGCAGTTCGGCGCGGTGGCGCAGTTGCACACCCTGCCCTTGTCCTACGTGAAGCTGGGCGGCGGTTTCGTGGGCGGCATGTCGCAAAGCCCCGGCAGCCAGCAGCTGACCGCGTCGGTACTGGAAACGGCGCGCAAGCTGAATATCGCGGTCTATGCCGAGGATGTACCCGACGCCGAAACGCAGCGCATCCTGGCCGAGCTGGGCATAGGCATCATGCGCGGCCCCGGCGTCAAGATCGCCGCGGGCCGGGCCTGAAGCGGCCCGCGGCGCCGGCCGCGCTCAGCGCGCGGCGGCCTTGCCCTTGGACTGTTCGTACAGCGGCAGCACCTGCTGCGCCGCGGCCTGCAGGTCGGCGATGCGCGAGGCCGCCGACGGGTGGGTCGACAGGATCTCGGGCGGGGCGCTGCCCTGGTCGGCCGCGCCCATCTTCTGCCACAGCGTCACGGCGGCCCGCGGGTCGAAGCCGGCGCGGGCCGCCAGTTCCACGCCCATGCGGTCGGCCTCGGTTTCGTGGGTGCGGCTGTTGGGCAGCGTGAACATCACGTTGGTAAGCTGCCCGCCCAGGTCGGAAGCCACGCTGGAGCCCGTCGCGATGGACAGCACCGACAATCCCAGGCTCGTCGCCATCTGCTGCGACACCCGCTCGCGGGCATGTTCGCGCAGCGCGTGGGCGATTTCATGGCCCATCACCGCCGCCAGCTCGTCGTCCGTGGGCTTGATCTTGGAGATCAGGCCGGTGTAGACGGCGATCTTGCCGCCCGGCATGCACCAGGCGTTGATTTCGTCGCTGGACAGCACGTGCACTTCCCAGTTCCAGCTTGCGGCGTCCGGCCGGAACACCGGCGTCTGCGCGATCAGCCGTTGCGAAATCGCGCGCACGCGCGCGAGCTGCTGGGCGTCGCGGTCCAGCTGGCCCTTGGCCTTGGCCTGCTTGACGATGTCGGCATATTGCTGGCTGGCTTCCTGGTCCAGCGCCTGCGAAGGCACCATGCTGGACATGTACTGGGTCCGGTTGACGCCGATGGCGCCGGACTGGGTGGTGTTCATGCCCGTGCAGCCGGCCAGGGCGGCCAGCGCAAGCGCCGCGCCCGCCTGGCGCAGCGGGAAACGTTTCCGGATCATGTCGGCCTCCAGGTATTCGAAGTACGTATTGCGGGGAACGTCAGCGTATCAGACCGGATCGCCGCATTGCGCGCGATGGCGCAGGGCGTGGTCGATCAGCACCAGCGCCAGCATCGCCTCGGCGATGGGCGTGGCGCGGATGCCGACGCAAGGATCGTGGCGGCCCAGGGTCTGCACCTGGACCGGCTCGTTGGCGCGGTTCACCGACTTGCGCTCGACCCGGATGCTGGAGGTCGGCTTGATTGCGAGCGACACGGTCACCGGCTGGCCGGTGGAAATGCCGCCCAGCACGCCGCCCGCGTGGTTGCTCAGGAAACCATCGGGCGTGATCTCGTCGCCGTGTTCGGAGCCGCGCTGGGCGATGCTGTCGAAGCCGGCGCCGATCGAGACACCCTTGACCGCGTTCAGGCCCATCATCACGTGCGCGATGTCGGCGTCCAGTCGGTCGTAAATGGGTTCGCCCCAGCCCGCCGGCAGGTTCTCGGCCACCACCTCGATGCGCGCGCCGATGGAGTCGCCGTCACGGCGCAGCTGGTCCATGTAGGCTTCGAGCTCGGGCACGATCCCGGCGTTGGGCGCATAGAACGGATTGTTGGGGACTTCGTCCCAGGACACGAAAGGAATGGAGATCGGGCCCAGCTGGCTCATGTAGCCGCGCACCTGCACCCCGTACTGCTGCGCCAGCCACTTCTTGGCGATGGCGCCCGCGGCCACGGTGGGCGCGGTCAGGCGCGCCGACGAGCGTCCGCCGCCGCGCGGATCGCGCACGCCGAACTTGCGCCAGTAGGTGTAGTCGGCATGGCCGGGCCGGAAGGTGTCGGCGATGTTCGAGTAGTCTTTGCTGCGCGCGTCCGTGTTGCGGATCAGCAGGCCGATCGGCGTGCCCGTCGTCACCCCTTCGTACACGCCCGACAGAATCTCGACCTGGTCGGCTTCCTGGCGCTGCGTGACGTGGCGCGAGGTGCCGGGACGGCGGCGGTCCAGTTCCAGCTGGATGTCGGAGGCCTCCAGGGGCAATCCGGGCGGGCAGCCGTCGACGACGCAGCCGATGGCGGGGCCGTGGGATTCGCCGAAATTGGTGACGGTAAAGAGAGTACCTAAGGTGTTGCCGGGCATAAGGAGTCAGCGGAGTCGGTTTGCAAGCAACCCCGATTATGACACCGCGGAGGCCAAAGCCTGGATTTCCGAGGCCGGCGCGGGCCGTCCCAGCAGGTAGCCCTGCATGACCCGGCATCCCAACGACTTGAGGATCTCGCGCTGGCCCTCGGTTTCGACGCCTTCGGCCACCACCGGCAGGTGCATCGCCTGGCACAGGCCGAACAGCGCCGACACGACCTCGCGGCTGCCGGCGTCCGACTCCAGCGCGGAAATGAAGCTGCGGTCGATCTTGACCCAGTCTATCGGCAGCGAGCGCAGGTGGTTCAGGCTGGAATAGCCGCAGCCGAAGTCGTCCAGCGCCATGCCCACGCCCATGGCGCGCAGCGCGTTCAAGACCTTCACGTGCTGCTCGTAGTGCAGGATGAACAGCGATTCCGTGATCTCCAGCACCAGCTTGCGCGGCTCCAGCCGGGCGCCGGCCAGCGCTTTGGAGACCAGGTCCACCAGGCCGCCTTCGTTCATCTGCCTGACCGACAGGTTCACGTGCACGCGCCATGCCGCCGGCCATTGCGCCGCCTGGGTGCAGGCGCGCTCCAGAATCCAGGCCCCCAGCGGCACGATCAGCCCGCTGCGCTCGGCCAGTTCGATGGTCACGGCCGGCGACACGCTGCCCAGCACGGGATGATGCCAGCGCAACAGCGCCTCGCATCCCTGCACCACGCCCGTGCTGCTGTCCCAGACCGGCTGGTAATACAGCTCGAACTGTTCCATGGCCGGCGTGGTCAGGGCCAGGCGCAGATCGTTTTCCAGGCCCTGCTGGTCGCGCTGGTGGGCCAGCATGCGGAAATCGAAGAGGCTCCAGCCCGGGCCGCCGCGCGCCTTCAGCGGCACCATCGCCACCTGGACGCAACGTTGCAGTTCCTCGACGCTGCGTCCGTGTTCGGGGTAAAGCGCGGCGCCGACCCGGAATACCGCCATCAGGGTGCGCCCGCCCAGTTCCAGGGGCGCGCTCAGGTCGTCCAGCAGCTTGGCCGACACCTGCGCCGCCCCCTGCTCGTCCACGTCGGGCACGCAGACCGTGAAGCTGGCCGCCCCCGTGCGCGCCGCCACGCCCCCGAGCGTGCGCGCGATCAGGCCGAGCCGGCCGGCCACCTGCGCCAACAGGGCCTGGTCTTCTCCGGCGCGCAACATGGCGCTGATCTCGGCATACTGCTCGAAACCGACGAGGAAGAAGGCGCCGCGCCACGAACGGCCGCCGTCGAACCAGCCGCGCGCGCGCCGCTGCAATTCCTGCTGGCTGAGCAGGCCGGTCAGTTCATCGAACCGCAGGCGCCGCCGTAGCGCGCGCTCCCTGCGTACAAAGATCAGGCATATCGCCACAAGGGCGGCTGCCAGCACCAGGCACAGTGCGAGCAGGTAACTCTCACGCACGGAGCCCCCTATCCATATGCCCCTGGCGTTGCGGTTCGGCAAGGAACCCAAGGGCTGTAACATTTTTTAAGTTATGCATTGGTTTCGCAAAAAAACGCCACATATCAGAGGCAACGCACCTCTTTTTCCTTGTATTCCTACAGTACTTTGATCTAGCGCCGCGGGAAAGATGGCCCCGAGCGGCTTCTCCCGGCCCGCGGCATGCATCCTCCCTGGTACTACGACAGCCAACACCGGAAAATTAATACGCAAGAGCCCGATAGTTGACGGCGTTTGGCCGCAGCACCGAAATAATTGCACAGCTTGCCCGGTGGTGGCGCATATTTAGTAATATTCTGTACGGTATGTGACATGCAGAATTACTGTACAAAGACCTGCGTCAATGTGCTAGCAACGCGTGTCACGTTTCCCATCCAGGCGTCCTGGCCGGAGCCGGGCAGCTAGAGAAACTTCAACCACATGCCCACTTTCCGCCGGGTACTTTTCATCGCCGCCATCCTGATCGGTCTGGCCCTGCTCGGCGCCCAGGCGCTGGGTGTGGCGGCTGCGCATCGGTATCTCGACTCGCAGCTGGCGCAGCGCAGTGAAAAAGGCGCGGCCATGCTGGCCTGGGTCTTGTCGCATTCCGTCAGCGACGCCGGCCAACGCGCCGCACTGGCCGACGAGCTGTATGCGCAGGGTCAATACGCGCTGATACGCATCACCGATGAAAAGAACGGCTCGACGCTGGAAAGGCGCGCCAGGCCAGACGAGGCCGCGGGCCGCGAATACGACTGGCGCAACGCCTGGCTGGGCATAGAGGCGCCCGCCGTGTCGCGCGCCTTCGTCACGGCCGACGGCGCCGCCCAGGGCACGGTCACGGTCCAGGCCGATTCGCGGCAGGCGCGCGACACCCTCTGGCAAAGCGGCGTGCGCATCCTCGGCCTGGTGGTGGCCGCCGCCGTGCTGTGGATACTGGTCGCCCTGAACCTGGCGCGGCGCATGCAGACGCAGGCCGCTGCTCCGGCGGACGGCGCGCCCGCCGCGGCCGAAACGGACCGGGCGCTGGCCGACGCGCAGCGCCTGGTGGCCGCCGCCGTGCAGGAACAGAACGCCCGCATCGAATCGCTGCAGAGCGAGGTCTACCTGGACCCCATCACGCGCCTGCACAACCGCCGCTATTTCATCGAACAGTTCCGGCTGGCGCTGGCCGACAAGGCGCCGGAGGCCGGCGGCCATCTGCTGATGTTCCGCCAGCGGGACCTGGCGCAGATCAACCGCCACCTGTCGCGCGCCTTCGCCGACCAGTGGCTGCGCTCCTCGTCGGACCGGCTGCTCAAGCTGGTGGCCGAGTTCGGCCAGCAGACCGCGCTGCTGGCCCGCCTGAGCGGCTCCGATTTCGCCCTGCTGCTGCCGCGTTCGTCGGCGCCGCAGGCCGGCCTGCTGGCCGAACGCGTGCGGCGCGAACTACGCTCGCTGCGCGTGCCGATGGACAAGCACGGCTGGTGCCGCTGGGCCATGGCGCTGGCCGCCTACGGGCCGGACGACAACATGAGCGAAACCCTGGCCCGCCTGGACCACGCGCTGATGTGCGCCGAGAGCGCCGACGACGATCAGGTCACGCCGGCCAACCGCGCGCCCGACAGCACGCCCATCGGCGAATACAGCTGGCACGACGCGCTGGTCACGGCGCTGGAGCAGCATCGCTTCTCGCTGACGGTGCAGCCGCTGCACGACCTGGCAGGCGCCCTGCTGCACCAGGAGGCCAGCCTGACCCTGCACGACACCGCCGACGCCGACCCGGTGCCGGCCTCCATCTTCATGCCGCCCGCGGTCCGGCTCGGGCTGTCGGCCGATTGCGACGTGCAGGCCGTGCGGCTGGCGCTGGACTGGCTGTATGCCGGCCGGGGCGCCTTGTCCGTGCCCGTGGCGCTGGCCTCGCTCGCCCAGCCCTCGTTCCTGTCCCGATTGCAACGCATGCTGGACGACCGGCCGGCGCTGGCCCAGCGCCTCATCCTCGAAGTCGACGCGGCCGCGCTGGTGGAACAGGAAGCGGACCTGCACGAGCTCTGCCGCATCGCCACGGACGCCGGCGGCCGGATCGGCGTGGCGCGGCTGCCGCAGCACTTCGGCGCCATGGAACGCCTGCACGAGTTTCCGCTGTCCTACGTGAAGCTGAGCGGCAGCTTCATCGCCGGCCTGCAGCACAGCCCCGGCAACCGCCACCTGGCCGCCACCGTGGTCGCCACGGCCATCACGCTGCACATGCAGGTCTATGCGGAGGACGTGCCCGACATCGCGACCCAGAACATCCTGGAAGGGCTGGGCGTCCACGCGATACGCGGCGCTCGCGTACACTCGCCCCAAGCGCACGACCTCCCGGCCGAACATCCATGGGTTTCTAGTTGACGCCAGTATCGCCTCTTCGTATCCGCGGGCCCGTCCTGCCGGCCATCCTGGGCCTGCTGTTGTATGCGCTGTGCTTTCCCGCGGCCGCGCAAACCCATGCGCCGAGCGCCGCCTATGCGGACATCAGCCTGGGCCTGACCGCCGGCGTCGCGATCGCCTGCGCCGCGGCCTGCGCGCTGGCCTGGGCCGCCACCCGCAACGCCATGCACGGCGCCGGCCTGGCGTTCATGCTGGTCGAGGGCGTGTACCGCGCCACGCCCGCGCTGCTGCCGCCCGGCGCGCTGCAAGCCGGCTCCTACGCCGCCCTGCTCGCGCTTACCGTGCCGGCGCTGGCGCAGACGCCCGGCGCCGGCAGGCTGGCGACGGTCTGCCGTTGGGTCAGCACCACACTGGCCACCCTGGCCGCATTGAGGCTGGTGCTTGCCTACGGGCCCGGCAATAGCGCCGTCCACACCACGATAGCCGGCGCCTGCTCGATTACCAGCGTGCTGCTGGCTGCCTGGTTCCTGTGGCGCGCGCTGCGGGGCTCCAGTGCGAACGCGGCGATGCTGGCCATGGCGCTGGCCTATGCCGTCTCGGCCTGGGTGCTGGCCAGCGACGCCGGGCGGCCCGGCGCCGCCGCCGGCGCGCATCTGGGCTGGGAACTGCTGCGGCTGCTGCTGGTGACGGGCGCGCTGCTGCTGTACGCCATGGGCGGGCGGGCCGCCGCCGCATCCGCCCCCGCGCCCGCAGCCGCCGGCCCGGCGCCCGCCGCCGGCACGGACCAGCTCGCCCAGGGCGAACTGCGGCTGGCGGAACTGGCCGGCGCGCTCGATACGCAACGCCAGATGAACGCGCTGATCTCGCATGAGCTGCGCGCGCCGCTGGCCACCATCAGCGCGGCCGCGCAATCCCTGGACATGATTCTCGCCGACGGCGGCGACGCCACCGGCAGCCGCCTTGCGCGCATCCATCGTTCGGTCTCGCGGATGACCGAACTCATGGACCAGCTGCTGAACCAGGACCGGCTCGGCGAGCAGGCCTGGACGCCCCGAGGCGAGTCGGCGGACCTGGCGGCGCTGGCGCGCGACGTGGTCGCCTCGATGCAGCCCGATACCGCGCATGCGCTGATCCTGGAGGCCGAAAGCCCCCTGCCCGTCTATTGCGACCGGCCGCTGACCTGCGTCGTGGTGCGCAACCTGATCCACAACGCCATCAAGTATTCGCCGGCCAACCAGCCGGTGCGCATCGAGACCGGCCTAAGCCGCGCGGGCGACGTGCCGATGGCCTGGGTGGCGGTCACCGACCGCGGCCCGGGCATCGGGGAAGAGGAACAGGCGCGGATTTTCGAGCCGCATTTCCGGCGCGCCGCGCATCGGGAAACGCAAGGCCTGGGGATAGGCCTGTACCTGGCCCGGCGCATCTGCCAGAACCAGGGCGGCTCGCTGACCATGCAAAGCACGGTGGGCGTGGGCACGCGTTTCGTCGTGACGCTGCCGTCCAACCCGCCGCCGGCTCAGGCGGCGAACACGTAGCCCTGGCCGCGCACGGACAGCACCGGCAGCTTGAGGCCCGCGCTTTGCGCCTTGGCGCGCAGGCGGCTGACCAGCACGTCGATGCGGCGCAATTCGAAACCGCCCGGGCTGTCGGGCAGGAACAGTTCGGCCAGCACCTGGCGGCTGACCGCGCTGCCGGCCGCGTCCATCAGCGCGATCAGGAAGGTACGCTCCTGCGCGCTGAGATGCAGGGAAGCGCCGTCCGGCGCCACCAGTATCCAGCCGCCGTCCTGCAGCGACCATGAACTGTCGGCCGGGGCGCGGGTTTCCGCGGCGGTGGGATTCGGCGCCTTGGCCAGGCGCATCCGGCGGGCCAGGCTGCGTATGACCGAGCTGAGCTCCAGCAGGTCCACGGGCTTGGTCATGTAGACGTCGGCGCCGCCTTCCAGGCCGCGCACCCGGTCTTCCAGCGCGCTGCGGCCGGTCAGCATGACGATGCCGACGGGGCTCAGGGCGCGCAGGCGGGTCGCCACGGAAAAACCGTCTTCGCCCGGCAGGTGCGCATCGAGTATGACGATGTCGCACGGCTGCTCCTGCAACCGGCGATAAAACGCCGCCGCATTATCACAGGCGAATGCCACCCGAAAACCATAGCCACCCAAGCCTAACGCCAGTTCCTCCCGGAAATCGGCGTCATCCTCAAGCAGACCGATACACAGCAAACCATCTGCGCCAGCCATATTTAGAGTGCTTTATATTGAAGAGTATCGACAAATGCCCCGCGGACGCTGGCCCCCGGAGTGTCCCGTTGGCGACAATCTTACGACTTTTACAATGGAAACGAATGATTGCAGTGAAAAAAACTGCGATATTCCATTTCCAAATAGGTATTTTCGCCTAAGTCCTTTCAAAATCAGTTTACGGCGGCTCGGTATATTCAGGACGAGCAGCTGACTTCGATGCTGCCGGCCCAGTCGGGCGGCAATCCCGCATACCGCTCATAACCGGGCTGCGCCTCGTAGGGATTGCGCAACAGTTTGAGCAGCGTATCGATTTCGCCGGCGTCGCCCGTCTTGGCGGCGCGGATCGCCTCCTCGGCCAGGTGATTGCGCAGCACGTACAGCGGATTGACGCGGTTCATGCCGGCCGCCACCTCGGGCACCGGGCGCGCGTCCTGCGCATGGCGCGCCAGCAGGCGGTCCAGCCAGGCGCCCGCGGCCGGGCGGTCGATGAACAGGTCTTCGAATGCGCTGCGCTGGCCCGCGAGCGCATCGGCCAGGCGCCGGAAGGTCAGGGTGAAGTCGGCCTGGTTGGCGTCCATCAGCTTGAGCAGATCGTCCAGCAGCGGCTCGTCTTCCACCTGCCACGCGGCCAGGCCCAGCTTGGCGGCCATCCGTTCGTGGAACGCGCGGGTGAACACCGGCTCGAATTCGTCCAGCGCCGCGCGCAGGCCGTCGACGTCGGGCACCAGCGCATGCAGGCTGCCGCCCAGGCGGTACAGGTTCCATAGCGCCACCGACGGCTGCCGGTTCCAGGAATAACGCCCTTCGGTATCCGAGTGGTTACAGACATGCCCCAGCCGGAAGCCGTCCATGAAACCGTAGGGGCCGTAATCCAGCGTAAGCCCCAGGATGGACATATTGTCGGTGTTCATCACCCCGTGGCAGAACCCGACCGCCTGCCAGTCGGCCATCAGCCGCGCCGTGCGCCGCGTGACCTCGCGCAGCAGGTTCAGCACGGCCACGCCGTCGTCCCGCGGCGCGCCGCCCGGCATTTCGCGGCACTGCGGGTAATAGCGGTCGATGACGTAGTCCGCCAGGGTCTTGAGCGGTTCCGGCTGGCGCCGCGAGGACCAGTGCTCGAACGAGCCGAAGCGCACGAAGCTGGGCGACATGCGCGTCACGATGGCGGCGGTCTCGACGGTTTCGCGCATGACCGGGTCGGCGGAGACCACCAGCGCCAGCGCGCGCGTGGTGGGCACGCCCAGGCCGTGCATGGCTTCGCTGGCCAGGTACTCGCGCACCGACGAGCGCAATACGGCGCGGCCGTCGCCCATGCGCGAATAAGGCGTCATGCCCGAGCCCTTGAGTTGCAGCTCCCAGGCGCCCTGCGGCCCTTCGACCTCGCCCAGCAGGTGGGCGCGCCCGTCGCCCAGCTGGCCGGCCCAGACGCCGAACTGGTGGCCGCTGTAGACGGCCGCCAGGGTATCGCCGCCGGGCAGCGGCTGCGCGCCCGAAAACACGCTCAGGAACTCGGGCGTATCCAGCACCGCCGGGTCCAGGCCGATCAGGCGCGCGGCGTCGGGATTGGCGTGCAGCAGCCGCGGCTGGTTCAGCGGGCGCGGCGCAAGACGCGTATAGAAAGCCGGCGGCAAGGCGGCGAAGGAATTGACCGTACGTAGCTCGGCCAGCGTATGGGCGCTCATGCGCGTTGCCTCCTGGCGGCCCGCTTGGCGGGCCGCACGTAGAAAATGGCGCTCAGGAAGAAAACCGTCGAGAGCAGGATCTCACCCCACGCCATCGCCACCGACAGCGCGGCCGGGTCGGACATGGCGCGCACCACCCCTTCCATCAGGTACAGCAGCGACAGCATCGACGCCCATTGGTAGGTATAGAGATTGCCGCGCAGGATGCCGCGCAGCGGAAACGCCAGCGGCAAGGCCTTCAGCAGCATCCAGGACCCTCCGGGCCGCACCGGCGCCACCACGGTCTCCCAGGTCACGCAAAGCACTATCAGGGCAAACAGCGAAACCGAGGCGAGCAGGCGCAGGCGGGGGTTGAGTTCAGGGTTCATGCTGCTATTATCGCCTGATGAATCGCCCCGCCGAGCCTGCCGCCGCGCCGGCGGCCCCCAGATCCCCGACATCGCGCTCTTCATGGGGCGCGAGAGCCTGGCGCATCGTCCGCTTCACCTTTGAACGCGCCGGCGAAGAAAAACTGCTCCAGGTCACCTCCAGCCTCACCTTCACCACCGTGCTGGCCATCGTGCCGATGCTGGCCGTGGTGCTGTCGCTGTTCACCGCGTTTCCCGTGTTCCAGGAATTCCGCCTCGCGCTCGAGGACTTCCTGACCAACAGCCTGATGCCGCCGTCCGTTTCGGACAACATCATGGACTACCTGAACCAGTTCGCGCGCCAGGCCTCGCGCCTGACCGCCATCGGCGGCGTGTTCCTGCTGATCACGTCGCTGCTGCTGATCATGACCATCGACAAGGCGCTCAACGACATCTGGCACGTCACGCGCCAGCGTCCGCTGCGCCAGCGCGCGCTGGTCTACTGGGCGCTCATCACGCTGGGGCCGGTGGTGGCCGGCGCCAGCCTGTGGGCCACCTCCTTCGTGGCGCGCGAGTCGCTGGGGCTGGTGCGCGACGTGCCGGAAATCGTCAGCGTGGCCATTTCCTTCATCCCGCTGGTCCTGACCGCGCTGGGATTCGCCGCGCTGTTCGTGGTGGTGCCGAACCGCGAAGTCCTGTGGCGCGACGCGCTGCTGGGCGGCTGCGTGACCGCGATCGCGCTGGAAATCATGAAATCGGCCTTCGCCTACTACCTGACGCGCTTTCCGACCTACACCGTCATCTACGGCGCCTTCGCCACCCTGCCCATCTTTCTGCTCTGGATCTACCTGTCTTGGCTGGCCGTGCTGCTGGGCGCCACGCTGGCCTCCAGCGCGCCGCTGGTCCGCCTGGGCCGCCGCAAGATCAACCGCTATGCCGGCGCCACCTTCGTCGACGCCCTGGACGCGCTGCGCGCGCTGCGCAAGGCGCAGGTCGGCGCGCAGCAGCGCGGCCTGCCGGCCAGCGTGCTGGCCTCGCAGCTGCGGCTGCACCAGGACGAGCTCAACGAAGTGCTGGAAACGCTGAGCGGCATGGGGCTGGCCACGCGCACGCCCGAGGACAACTGGGTGCTGACCTGCGACGCCCGCCAGACCTCGATGGCGCCTGTGGTGGACCATTTTCTGCTCGACCGCAACCAGTCCAGGGTGCGCAACGACCCGGAAATACTGCGGGTCGCGGCCGCCGTGTTTTCCGAACAAAATACGCCCACGCTGGAAGAAGTCTGCGGAGAAGCGCAAAATACTGAAAATGGAATCGCGCCGGTATTGCAGCTGGAAGCGAAAAAGAATTAGTAATCAGTATTCGGGCGTAGTCCGCCCAGGAGGAACCGATGTTGAAGGTCAGCGAGATTTTGCGCGTCAAGGGCGATACGCTCTATACGGCGTCGCCCGACATGCCTGTGTCCCAGGCCGTGCAAACGATGAGCGAGCAGGACATCGGCTCGCTCGTCATCATGGAGTTCGGCACCCTGACCGGCATGCTCACGTTCCGCGAGATCATCCGCCACATGCACGCGCATGGCGGCAACGCCGGGGAAACCACCATCCGCTCCATCATGGACGACGCGCCGGTCAGCGTCTCGCCCAATACCAGCGCCGAGGAAGTGCAGCGCCTGATGCTGGAAAAGCACGCGCGCTACATCCCGGTCATGGACGGCCCCACCCTCATGGGCGTGATTTCTTTCTACGACATGGCCCAGGCCATCGTGGCGGCCCAGCAGTTCGAAAACAACATGCTCAAGGCCTACATCCGCGACTGGCCCACCGAAAGCGCCGAACCGGCCAAGTCCTGATTGCACCGGCGGCGCCCGCCGCCGGTCAGGCTCCCGCCGCCGGTCAGGCTCCCGCCGGCGCCGCGACGCTCGCGGCGCCGCGCATATCCGGCGCATGCCGCTGGCTGCGCCAGGCCTCGTATATGAGTTCCGGCCGGTTTTCCGCCAGCAAGGCCGGGTCCGACAGCATTCGCCGCCACCGGCGCGCCCCCGATTGCCCGTTCACCAGGCCCAGCATGGGCCGCGTCATCACGCGCAGCGGCACGCCGCGCGCGACCTGGCGCGCGGCGTATTCGGTCATGGCGTCGACCACCTGCGCATCGCTGGGCAGCCGCAGGGACGGCCACAGCTGCAGGGAAATCTCGGACAGCACGCGTGGCGTATGCCAGGCGGCGCGGCCCAGCATGACCCCATCGAAATCGCCGGCGGCGCGCACCGATTGCTCGGCGTCGGCCAGGCCGCCGTTGAGCACGAAAGTGCAATCCGGAAAGTCGCGCTTGAGCTGGCTCACCACGTCGTAGCGCAGCGGCGGGATCTCGCGGTTGTCCTTGGGCGACAGGCCCTTGAGCACCGCGTTGCGGGCATGGGCGATGAACACCCGGCATCCGGTGTCGTAGATCTTGCCGACGAAATCCCGAACGAATTCATAGGATTCGTCGTAATCCAGCCCAAGCCTGTGCTTGACAGTGACGGGAATGTCCACCGCGTCCTGCATGGCCTTCATGCAGTCGGCCACCAGCGCCGGCTCAGCCATCAGGCAGGCGCCGAAAGCGCCCTTCTGCACGCGCTCCGACGGGCAGCCGCAGTTCAGGTTGATTTCGTCGTAGCCCCATTTGCGACCCAGCCGGGCCGACTGGGCCAGGGCGTCCGGCTCGCTGCCGCCCAGTTGCAAGGCCACGGGATGCTCGGCCTCGTCGAAATCCAGGTGGCGTTCGACATTGCCGTACAGCAGCGCGCCGGTGGTGATCATTTCCGTGTACAGGCGCGCGCGCGGCGCCAGCAGCCGATGGAAAAAACGGCAGTGGCGGTCGGTCACATCGATCATGGGGGCGACGCACAGCCGCCAGTCGGGGGAGTCCAAGAATCACTCTGCAAAACAAGGGGATGCGGTATTTTACGGTGCTTGGCCGGATTGTGTCCGGCAAGCGGCTTGCGGCTCCCGGACGCCCACGGCCGGGCCGATGCGGCGGGTGGTCTAAAATTGCGCCGCCGCACAGGCATGTCCTGGCCTTCCGTTAACCCCTGACTCCCGCATATCAATGGCCGTATTCACTCCCGTATCCGACGACGACGCGCGCAGCCTCCTGGCGCATTTCGACCTGGGCGAGTTCATTTCGCTGCGGGGGATCACGGCGGGCATCGAGAACACCAACTACTTCCTGTACACGAGCCGCGGCGAGTACGTCCTGACGCTGTTCGAGGTGCTGACGCAGGCCCAGCTTCCGTTCTATATCGAACTGATGTACCACCTGGCCGAGCGCGGCATCCCGGTGCCGCGCCCGCAGACCCTGCGCGACGGCACGCGCCTGACCACCCTGCACGGCAAGCCCTGCGCGATTGTTTCGCGCCTGCCCGGCGGCTACGAGCCGGCGCCCGGCGTCGCGCACTGCGCGCTGGCCGGCGCCACGCTGGCGCGCGCCCACCTGGCCGGCCGCGACTTTCCGCTGCAACAGCCCAACCTGCGCGGGCTGTCGTGGTGGCTGGAAACCGCGCCCAAGGTCCTGCCCTTCCTGGAGCCCGCCCAGGCCGATCTGCTGCAGGCCGAGCTTGCCGCCCAGCAGGCCGCCGCCGCAACGCCCGCCTGGCAGTCGCTGCCCGGCGGTCCGGCCCACTGCGACCTGTTCCGCGACAACGTGCTGTTCGCCGGCACCTTCGAAGACCCGCTCATGGGCGGCATCATCGATTTCTATTTCGCCGGCTGCGACACCTGGCTGTTCGACGTGGCGGTCAGCGTCAACGACTGGTGCATCGAGCGCGACACGGGCGAGTTCGTCCCCGAATTGGTAGCATCCTGGCTGGGCGCCTATGCCGCCGAGCGGCCGTTCACGGACGCCGAACGCGAGGCCTGGCCGCTGATGTTGCGCGCCGCCGCGCTGCGTTTCTGGATATCGCGGCTGTACGACTTTTTCCTGCCGCGGCCGGCGCAGACCCTCAAACCGCACGATCCGCGGCACTTCGAAAGAGTGTTGCAGGCGCGCCACCGGCCGGGGCTGCCCATATTGCCGTAACGGTCATGGCCCCCATAATGACGTATAGCGTCCCTTTTTGAGAGATTCCCCTTCTAGAGAGCCATGCAAGCAGCATTCCTCCCCGCGGCATCCGGCTGGCAATGGGTTCGAGACGGCTTCCGCCTGTTCCGCAAGCAACCCCTGGCCATGTTCACCTGGGCCATGGCCATCAGTCTCCTGGTCGTTTTCGCCACCGCAACGCCGCCTATCGGTCCCATTCTGGTCGTTGCGCTGATGCCCATCATCACCCTGATGACGCTTTCCGCATGCAAGCATGTCGAGGCCGACCGGGTCATGCTGCCCTCGATGTGGGGCAAGCCGCTGAAACAACCGGGGGTCTTCAGGAAGCTGTTCCTGATGGGATTGCTGTATGCCGCGCTGTGCATGGTGGCCGGCCTGGTGATTTTCCTGCCCTTCACGGATGCGATGGTCGAAGGCATGCGCATCGCCTCCGTCGAGAAAAGCATGGAGCCCATCCTGTCGGCGATGGCCCTGCCGCTGTCGTTGTTCGCCATCGTCTACGTCGTGATCGCCGCGCTCTTCTGGCACGCGCCGGTGCTGGTGGCCTGGCACGGGCTGCGCCTGGTCCAGGCGCTGTTCTTCTCGGGCATCGCCTGCTGGCGCAACAAGCTGCCGTTCCTGGTGTACGGCGCCACCTGGGTCCTGATCTTCCTGTTCATCGACCTCTGCGCCGGCCTGCTGGTGGCCATCGGGCTATCGCCGCAGTTTGCGGGCACGCTGCAGATCCCCTTCAATATCGCCGCCGGCGGCGTGCTGTATTGCAGCTTCTACCCCGCCTATACCTCCGTATTCGGCATCGAGAACACCGGCGCGCATCTCAACGACGGCAACGGCGCCCAGGCATAAGGCCACGCGCCAGGGCGCCAGCGCCCGGCGCGCCCGCAGCACCCTTCCATCCGGCGCCACGAACGCCACGTCGATCGCGTAGCGCATGCCGAAGGTATGCACGCCCGCGCAGGGCGCCAGCAGGATGCCGCAGCGCGGCCCGGGCGGCCGGCGGCCCAACAGCCCCCGCAGGCGGGCGCTCCAGCGCGTGACTTTCAGCAACCTGAGGCGGCCCCGCGGCAAGGGCGTGGGCCTGCTCATTGCACGCCCTGCAGCAACTGGACCGCGATCGGAAACGCCAGCACGATGAAGGTGCACGGAAAAATGCAGGCGATCAGCGGCAGCAGCATTTTCACCGGCGCCTGCATGGCCAGTTGCTCGGCGCGCAGATGGCGGTCGCTGCGGCACTGCGCCGCCTGCGCCCGCAGCACCGGCCCCAGACTGATCCCCAAAGCCTCGGCCTGGGCCACCGCCGCGGCCCAGTTGCGAGCCAGCGGGCTGTCGCAGCGCTGCGCCAGGGCCTTGATCGCGGCGCTGCGGGACACGCCGGCCCGCATCTCCGCCAGGGCGTCGGCCAGCGCATCGCGCAAGGCGCCCGGCGGCCCGCTGCGCGCCGCCAGCTGCAAAGCCCCCTGCACGCTCAATCCGGCCTCCACGCACAGGGTCATCATGTCGAACACGAACGGCAGGTCCCGTTCGATGCTGCGACGCCGCTTGCGGCCCAGGTCGAGCAGCCAGAGCCAGGGCGCGGCGCCGGCCACCAGCGCGACCGCGGCCGTCCAGGCGGCCCATGCCCAGGGCCCCGCCTGCGTCAGGGCGGCCATGCCGGCCAAAACCGTCGTTCCCGCGGCCACCGCCGCGCTCCAGCACAGCGCGGCCATGTGGGCGTAGCCTACGCCGGCCGGCAGCGCGGCCCGGTCGATGGCGCGCATCAGGCGCAGGCGCCAGCGCCAGGTGCACAGGCGCCCCGCCAGCGGCGCCGTGGCCGAGATCCACGGCCAGGCCGCCCGCCACCACCAGGGCAGCGTCGCTACCGCCGCAAGGCCCTGGCGCAGCAGCGGCTGCAGCAAGGCCCACGCCAGCCACGCCGCGCAACTGCCCGCCGTGAATAGTCCGAGATATAGCCACACCCTGGCCTCCCTTCAGATATCGATGCGGATGATGCGCCGGATCAGCAGCACGCCGGCGGTCTCCAGCACCGCCACCACGGCCAGCACGGCCCAACCCATCGGCGTGCGCCACAGCAAGCCCATGACGTCAGGTTCCAGGCGGTCGAGCACGGCCAGCAGCAGCATGGGCAGCGCGCCCACGATCCAGGCCTGCAGCCGGCCCTGCGAGGTCAGCGCCACCAGCTTGGCCTGCAGTTGCAGCCTGGCGCGCAGCGTATGGGCGATGCTCTCCAGCGCCTCGGCCAGATTGCCCCCCGTCTGCGCGGCGATGCGCATGGCCGCCACCACCAGCGAAGTCGCTTCGGCGGGCATGCGGCCGAGCAGGTTTTCCAGGGCCGTGTCCCAGGGCACGCCCATGCGCTGTTCGCGCAGCATCAGTCCGAATTCCTGGGCCAGTGGCGCGCTGCTTTGCTCGACGACGTGGCGCAGGCCCGTGCCCAGCGCGACCCCGGCCCGCAGCGCCGAGGCCAGCATCAGCAGGGCCATGGGCAATTGCTGCTCGAAGCGGCGCGCCCGCCTGCGCCGCAGCGCGTCGATGAGCGCGCGCGGCATGCGCGAAGCCAGCGCCGCGGCCAGCGCGGCCGCGACGGCGCTGCCCGTCAGCGGCAGCACCAGGGCGGCGGCCAGGGCCGCGCACACCATCGCCCCGGCCCACAGCTGGGCCGGATCGATGAACAGGAATACTTCGCTCAGCTTCAGCCCGGCCTCGTGGGTGTAGACCTCGCGGTAGCGCCGCAGCGCGGGCGCGAACCAGCCCTGCGCGCGCCAGGCCAGCACGATGGCGCAGATCATTGCGCCCGCCGCGGCCAGCCAGATCACGGCAGGACCTGCGGATAGGCCGATGCGCCGGCCTCGCGCCCCGCCGCGTCGGAGAACCAGCGCGGATCGAAGCCGGCTGCGCTTTCACTCCATTCGCGCGCAAAGCCGGGCATGGCGCCGCAGCCGGCGAAGCCGTGGCGGCGGTCGTAGCGGAACAGCTCCTGCAACTGTATGCGCCCGCTTTCCATGCCGGTCACTTCGGTGATGGACATCACCGCCCGCTGCCCGTCGGCCAGCCTTGCCTGCTGCACCACGACGTCCACGCTGGCCGCGATGTGTTCGCGCACGGCCGACAGCGGCAGGTCGAGCCCGGCCATCAGGATCATGGATTCCAGCCGCCCCAGGGCGTCGCGGGCCGAGTTGGCGTGCAGCGTGGTCAACGAGCCCTCGTGCCCCGTATTCATTGCGGTCAGCATGTCGAAGGCCTCCGGCCCGCGGCACTCGCCCACGACGATCCGGTCCGGCCGCATGCGCAGCGCGTTGCGCACGAGTTCGCGGATATCGATGCGCCCGCGCCCTTCCTGGTTGGCGGGCCGCGCCTCCAGCGCGACCAGATGCTCGTGGTTCAGGCACAGCTCGGCGGCGTCCTCGATGGTGACGATGCGCTCGCCTTGCGGAATCTCGTTGGACAGAATATTGAGCAAGGTGGTCTTGCCCGAACCCGTGCCGCCGGAGACGACCAGGTTCTTGCGCGTGCGCACGCACAGCCCCAGAAACTGCGCCATCGCGTCGCTCAGGGACCCGGCCGCGATCAGGTCGGGCATGCGCGGGCGCTGCCGCGGAAACTTGCGTATGGTCAGGCTGGCGCCCTTCATTGCCACGGGCGGAATGATGGCGTGGACCCGCGAGCCGTCGGACAGGCGCGCATCCACCATGGGAGAGCTTTCGTCGATGCGCCGCCCCAGCGGCGTCACGATGCGCTCGATGGCCCAGCGCACCGACTGCTCGCTGGTGAAGGCGGCCGGATGGCGCGACAGCCGGCCGCCGCGCTCCACGTAGATTTCGTCGTGGCGGTTGACCATGATCTCGGTGATATCGCCGGCGGCCAGCAGGGGCTCCAGCGGCCCCAGGCCGACGGCCTCGTCCAGCACCTCGCGGCACAGCGCCGCGCGGTCCGTGCCGGCGGCGAGGTCCAGGTCATCCGCGACGATCTGCGTGAGCAGCCGCTCGGCCTCGGCGCGCAGCATGGCGTCGCTCATGCCCGCCACGTCGCGCCGCCGCAGGTCCAGCGCTTCCAGCAGCGCCGCATGCAGGCGCCGGCGTTCGTGCAGCAGGTGCTGCGGCGGCCCGGGCAAGGGGTCGGCCTGCGCGCGACGCGGCGGCTCGGACGCGCAGGCGGCCGGCGCGGCCTGCGGCGGCGAGGCCAGCGACACGCGCAACCGGCACGGGCCGATCAGGATCTCGTCGCCGGGCAGCACCGGCGCATGGCGCACGATCCGCGCGCCATTGACCATGGTGCCGCCCAGCGTGCCCAGGTCCTCCAGCACGATGGCCGCGTCTTCGCGCAGCAGCCGCGCATGCTGGCGCCCCACGCGCCAGTTCGCGATGCGCAGGCCGCAATGCGCGCCCCGGCCGATCAGCAGCGGCGCGGCCGCCTGCAGCCTGCGCACGGCCGCATCCTCGAACGTCAGTTCTATGGCAAGCATGGTGTCACTCCTTCTTCTGCCCCACCCATTGGGAGCCGGCGCCCGTATAGGGGTCCCAGCCAGCGGCGGCGGCCGGCGCCGCGGTTCCGAGCCGGGGCGGCTCGGGAAACGCCGCATCGAGCGCATCGCGGCCGCGGCGCACGCGGTCGGCCATGGCCGGCTCGTTCTGCGAAATGATTTTGGGCGTGACGAATATCGCCAGCTCTGTTTCGCGCAGCTGGTAGCGGCGCGACGCGAACAGCGCGCCGAGGATGGGAATGTCCTGCAGCCCGGGCAGGCCGCTGACCTCGCTGGCGCGTTCGCGCGACAGGAAGCCGCCGATGACCAGCGTGCTACCGGAACGGACGTTGAATTCGGTGGAGGCGCGGCGCGTGCGCAGCGCGGGCCCGCCCGGCACGCTGAGCGAGGCGTCCACCGAACTGGCCTCCACCTCGATGAGGGACCGGATCACGCCGTTGCGATCGATGCGCGGCGTGATCCGCAGCGAAACGCCATACGGCTTGAACAGCGTGGTGGAATTGCCGCGCGCATCCGTCGATGCGTAAGGGACTTCGCCGCCGGCCAGAAAGGTCGCGCTGGCGCCGCTGCGCGCGAGCAGCTGGGGCTGCGCCAGCATGACGGCCTCGCCGCTTTGCGCCAGGGCGGCCAGGCGGGCCGACAGCAGCGCATTGACGCCGAAATACCCGGCGGCCGCCGTGGCCGCGCCGGCGGTGGCGACCACGGCCTCTCCCGGGCGGCTCATGCGCCCCAGCGAACCCGCGTCCCACGCCAGGGCGGCGTTGAGACCGCCCTGGCTCACGCCGGCCCAGCGCACGCCCATTTCCCTCAGCCTGGACGTGGGGATCTCGACCACTTGCACGTCCAGCAGCACCATGCGGTCCCAGCCCACCTGGCCGGTGAAGTCCAGCACCGCGGGATAGCGCTCGGCCAGGGCGGCGATGCGCGCGCGGTCGTCGTCGGAGAGGTCGTCGCCTTCGATCACGATGCGCCCGCCCACTTCCGAACTGCGCACGCCGGGAATACGCCCCAGCAGCTCGCGCACCTCGGCCCGCAACTGCGGCGCCCCCGCCGCGACGACTCGCAGTTCGTAGGCCCGGGGCTGCCCCCTGCCCGTCCAGACGTGCATGGACGACACGCCTTCGGCGCGCGCGAACACCACCACTTCGCGTCCCTCGGCCGCGACCGCCCCGACCACCTGGCCGTTGCCGATGGCCACCCGCCGCACGCCGGGGTGCGACAGCACCCGCGTTTCCCCCACCTGCAACTCCAGCACTTCGGCCTGCGCGCGCGCCGCCGCGCAGGCCAGGCACATCGCCAGCGCGGCCAGCGCCGCGAGCATGCGCGTCATGGCCGCTCCTCCCGCGTGTCCGTTGCGATGCCGGCCGTGGCGTCCCGCGGGAACCCGTCGGCCTGCGCGTCGAGCCGGTCGCCGTAGAGGATGGCCACGCCCGGCGCGGCCTTGGGCGCGGGGTCGAGTCCGATCAGGGCGGCCAGGTCGCTTTGCGGGCTGCGGGCCACCCGGGCCGCGTCGTCGCGATGGCGCAGCAGGGCCGTCAGGGCGCCGGCCTGGCGCGCCGCCACGAACCGCATGGCTTCCTCGGGGCTGGCCGCCAGCGTGACGTTGCCCGGGCTGCCGCCATCGCCGTCGTCCTCGCCCTGGCTGCCCACGGCAAGCACGCGCATGCCTTGCAGGACGGGCACGGTCAGCTCGCGCTGCCGGTGCGTGAAGCTGACGTAGATGTCGATCGCATCGCCGGCGCGCAGCATCTGCGCCAGCCCGCCCAGGTCCGCGGCGGCCACGCTCAGGGCGCGTTGCCCGGCCCGCAGCCGCGACGCCAGCGCGGGCGCCGGCGCATCGAAGCTGAGATAGGCGCGCAGCAGCGATTCGCCGCGGGCGACGTCGGACTGCAAGGTGGCGCCGAGTATGCCGTCGAGGTCCAGTGGGTCGATGCTGGCGCTTGACGCCCATTGCTCCGGAATGTCGCGCACGGCCAGATGGGATTCGTCGAGCCGCGTGCCCGCCTGCAGGTCATGGGCCGCGACCAGCCGGCTGACCAGGGGCACGCGCGCTTCGGCCTCCAGCACCTGGATGCGTTGCTGCACGTGTTCACGCACCGCCCAGGCCGATACCAGCCCCGCGCCCAGCGCCAGCGCATACACGCCGCCGCGGCGCAGCCGCTGCCGCGCCTGGATGAGCCAGCTTTTCATGGTGTCCACCCGCTGGCCAGCAGCCCGCTGCCGGCGGCCAGCGGCGCCAGCGAAATGCGCAGCCGCGCCGCGCCCTTGGTCCACCATTGCGGCGCGCCCGCGGCAGGCAGCGGACGCCAGCCGGCGCGCTTCAGGCCCTTGGCCACGCGCCGGGCCAGCCGCGCCGGCGGCTCGCCGTACTGCCAGATGCGCTCGGTGACCAGGACGCCGCCGTCGCGCACCGCGATGTCCAGCCGCAGCCTGCCGCCGGCCGGCAGCCATTGCGGGCTGGGCGGACCGGCCACGGGGCGCGTGTCCGCCGCCGAAATGCTGCCCACGGTCCGCCGCGGCCCCAGGCCTTCCATCTGGACGATCCATTGCTCATGCCCGATGCGCCCGGACAGGATCGCCTGCCCGGGCAGCACGCGCAGATCGGCCAGGGCAGGCTGTTGGCCCGACAGGAAACGGACCAGATCGGAAACGCCCAGCGGCGCGTCGAACACCTGCACCCGCGCCGGCATGCCATGCAGCCACATCGCATCGGCCAGCGGTTCGCGGCGGGACCCGGCCGGCAGGCGCAGCGCCTCCAGCGCCGCCGGGCCCGCGCCCGCGGCCGGCGGCGGCCACATGCCCGCCGCGCAAGCCAGCGCGCCCGCCAGCGCCAGACGCAGGACGATCGAGGGCGCCGCGTTCATGGCCTGCCCTTCCCGCGCGCGCCGAGCCGATCGGCCGGCACCACGTCGGCCCAGTCGGACAGCCAGTCCAGCGACAGCCGCGGCCGCCCCCAGGGACCGTCCATGCGCTCGACGAGGCCGGACAGCCGCCGGGCCTGGGCCAGCGAGGCCGCTTGCGCGCGCCGCCACGATTGCGGCGCCTGCCCGATACGGCGCTGCGCGTCGGCGTCGCCCCAGGCGTAGCCGGCGCCGCTTGCCACATGCGTGCGGCGGGAGACCGGCAGCGCTTGCGGCCCGGCCTGGGCCTGCACGCTCAGCAATTGCAGGCCGGCCTCGAACCAGGCCTGTTGCAAACCGGCAAGGCGCGGCGCAGCGACCCCGTCCAGGGTCTCGGCCGCGCCGGAGAGGTTCGCGCGCGCCGCGGCGCCATCCACGCCTGCCAGGGGTTGGCCCCGCGCGGCGGCCATGACGGCCTGGCGGCTGGCCTGGGCCATTTCCTGCGCCGCGTATTGCAGCCCGCCGATGCGCGTGACGGCCCATGCCAAGACGGCCAGCAGCGGCAGCATCAGCAGCGCTTCGATCATGGCCTGGCCGTGTTGCCGGTGCTGGCGCGGCGTCATGGCGCCTGCCTTGCGCCGGCCGCTTCCTGGGCGGTGACGGCGGACAGCCGCGCCTGCCAGTACGGCCGGAATAGCGTGGCGAGTTCGCCGCGCCCGTCGGCCCGTGCCTGCGGGCGGACGAAATAGGTTTCGGCGGCCGAGGTGACGGAGACCGCCCCGGCCCGGCCCAAGGCGGCGTAGGCGAACCGGCCCACGGGCGCGGCGACCGAGCTGCCCGCGTCCGTGGTTTTCAGGGCGGAGCCCGCCAGCCTGACCGACACCGCGAAACGCAGCGGCGCGCGGCCCCGGGCGGCGGCGACTTCGCGGTAGGCCGGCAGACCCGTGGCGCCCCAGCGCTGGGCGTCGGCCATGGCGTATGAGTTGGCCAAGGGATTGGTCGCGCCCTCGAAGATATTCCAGGACGTGGAGAGTTCGACCCAGCGCCAGAAGTCCTGTTGGGAAAAATCCGGCGGCGGTTCGTCCACGTACTCCAGGCCCTCGGGCGCGCGGCTCTTGTCGCCCTGCGCCGTCGCCCAACCCATTGCATATTCGCGGTAATAGCAGCCGATCCAGCGGTTCGACCGCAGCGCGTGGTAGGACTGGGTGTCGAGGGCGCCCCAGCGTCCGTCGGGGCCGAGCCAGGTGAATCCGCGGCGCCGCAGTTCGTGCCGATGCAAGGGGCAGCGCGGACTGACCACCCACGGATTGCGGCGCGTGGCGCTGCGGCTGTCGAGGAAACCGTAGCGCGCCACGGCCTGTTCGACCGCCGGCCACAGGCCGGACCGGCGCGTGGCCAGTCGGCGTTCGACATAACCCGGCCAGCCGTCGGACAGCAGGCGCAGCGACAGGGTCGGCGCGGCATCCGCCGCGGCGGCCTGCGGAAAGTTCGCGGACAGCACCTTGCGCATGATGCGCTCGCGGGAACGGGGCAGCTCGGCCACGGCCGTGGCGGCCGCGGCCTCCAGCACCTGCCGGACGATGCGGTCGTGCCGGCCGAATGCGTCGGCAAGCCGCTCTTCGGCCCCCGGCACGGCCCGGGCCGCGCCATAGGCCAGCCCCAGGTCGGGGCCGAACAGCATGGCGATCAGGCCGGCCGGCGGATTGGCGCGCAGGCGCTGCGCCTGCATCTTGCGGGCATACCGGGCCGAGGCCGCCAGCGTGACCAGATGCGCCATCGCCACCTGATGGGCGATCTGCGTGCGGTTGGCGTAGGCCAGCGCGTTCAGGGTGCGCGCCTGTTGCAGCGCGCCGCTGTATGCCGCGGCGTCGGCGGCGTGCGTGAGCCGGGCCCGCGCCTCCACGGTCTGCCCGAGGTTGTACAGGGCCACGAGAGCAGCCGCGCCCAACCCCGCCACCAGCAGCCCCAACACCAGGGCCTGGCCTTGCTGGCCAGGCAAACGCGCGCGGCCGGGCCGGGTCATTTGGCGTCCGCGGCGTTGCCGGTAAAGGACTTCAAGGAACGCGCCTTGGTCTGCGCGGCCGCTTTTTTCGCCGCCTGCCGCGCCGCGCGCGATTCCGTGCCGCCATTTTCGCCGGCGAGCTCGCGCGCCATGGCCGCCGTCTGCGAGCGCACGACCTGGCCGAAATACTGGTACACCGCAATCGCCGCCACGGCGACCAGGGCCACGACCACGATATATTCCGTCATGCCCTGGCCCAACTGACGCTTCCGATATCCCGACATATCCGTTCTCCGGCACGTGAAAGTAGGCTTCAGTGTCGGTTTGCGGACCGGAGGGGACAATTCGCGGATGCCGAGGCGGGCAAAAGCGTCACCGGCGGCTTGACCGCTCGGCAGCGCCCGCCGGACGATGTTGTAACCCTTTAATATTCAAGGGTTTTCCCTATTGCCCGACCCTCCGGGCGGCAGTAGATTGGAATTGCCCGGTTGTCTGACACCCATCGCGTGCGAAACCGGGCAGGAGCGCTCCAGACTCACCATGAGCTGGGGCGCTCTTCCATTTCCGGCCCCGGGACCGGAAACAGACGGGGCGCCCAGGCAGGCGCCCCGCTGCATTGCTTCCAGAATGGATTATTTGTGGCTGTGCGACTGCCGGTCCATGGAGTGCTGGATGCCTTCTTCTTCGAGTTTCTGCTGCTGGAGTATGCAGTTGTCGTACGCCGGGCTGGATCTGGAGATTCCGAGGGAATCGCACTTGCGCCTGTAGTTTTCGGCTTCCATCTCATCGAGCGCAGTGCATCCGGCAAGCAGTGAGCCTGCGACAAGAAAACCCGGCAGCAATTTAATGCGCGAAGCCAACGCCATCATTCTGATTTCTCCCTTTTTCCGTTGAAAAAATAAGAACGGTTCACCCGCGACAGCGCCGTTGCGCATGCGCTTGTCGGGAATCCAGGGTATCCCTTGGAACCTGGGCCGATTGTCACACAACTATGTGTCCGCAATGCTGGCCGCTCAAGAATCCGTCAAACAGCATGATTTCGACAGTGCGCCGGAAAAGAAGAATGCTTGGCGGATGAACGCATAAAATAATAATTGCCCGCTATTTTTCAGTATTGACACTTATTGGCGAGTTAGCAGAAAACGATCGAAATTGCGATGCGCTCCTTACGGCGGGGCAAATTGCCGCGAGAGCCGCATTATTGATTCGCCCAGTTCAAGGGTATGAAAATCGAGCATTCTGCTCTGTCAATGGTAATCGCAGCCTTCTCCGCCGGTAGCGCATTTGCGCAGGAACCGGCCGCCACGCACAATGAATTGGCAAGCCACCACCAGCAGCAGGCTGCCCATCCCCATGCTGTATTTCGATACCTCCAACTGCCATGAATTGCGGTTCGGAGGCATCGCGTTTCATGGAGTCAATTTGCACGCTGGATGATTGAGCGCGTCTGCGGATCATATTAAGCTCATGGTCCGCCACTGGGCGGAAGTCGGTAGTTTCACGCCTGTCGCTATCGTCGTTCAGATATTGCACATGAACAAAAACATACTGGAAGAATTTCCGCAGGCCTGGGGCCCTTCGTACTTGCTGGGCAGGGGCGCATTGGTGCACGCCTCGATTCATCCGAATGAACACCGCTCGACCGCGAGTTCCCACTATTTCATGAATTTCCTGACACCGGTGCCGCAGCGGGCGCTGGCATTGAATTCCGATCGAGCGGAATTCGGCTTCACCCGCGCCGGATGCCTGGAGATAATCCCGCAGGGCTCGGACTATTCCTCTCAGTGGGGCGCATACAAAGAGTGCGTGTTCATCGCCGTGCCGGACGAGCACCTGCGATCGCTTGCCTGGAAAGAAGAACTCGATGACGCCGTGGAATTCGCGGCGCCGGGCATCGGGCATGTGGACGAGTATGCCAATCAGATTTCGCGCAGCATGCTGCGCGAGGCGCAAAGCACCGATCTCGGCCATGGAGAGTGCCTGGACGCGCTTTGCACGCTATATCTGGTGCATATGCTGCGCCGCTACACGTCCCGCGCCCACGATGGCGCCGGCCGGCCGACCGGGGGATTGCCGCAGAGAAAATGGAAAATGATCAATGACTACATCCAGGCGAATCTCGCGCAACGCCTGACCCTGGAATCGATGGCGGAACTCGTCCATCTTTCGCCCAGTCATTTCGCCCGGGCATTCAGGCAGACCACGGGGCTGCCTCCGCACCAGTATGTCCTGCAGATGAGATTGATGGCGGCCAGGAACCTGATGCAGTCCACCCGCTCCTCCCTGGGCGAAGTGGCGCGGCTGGCCGGGTTCGCCAACCACAGCCACATGTCGGCGTCGATCCGCAAGGCGTGGGGCTTGACGCCGTCCCAGGCGAGAAAGCGGCTGCGCGCGGGATAGCGCCCCGGCGGCGATCATTTTTCTTGCCGCAACCGGAGAATTGGCCCGATACTGAACCGCCTGTCTTCAGTTTGTCCGCAGACCGCTTATCGGAATCCCGGAGGAGCAACATGAACGACAAACCCGCCATCATTCTTGTCCACGGTTTCTGGGGCGGCGCGGCCCACTGGAGCAAGGTCATACTCGCGCTTTCGCGCAAGGGCTACCGCGATCTGCACGCGGTCGAAATGCCGCTCACCTCGCTGGCCGACGACGCCGAGCGCACGCGCAAGATGATTGCGCAGCAGACAGGTCCCGTGCTGCTGGTGGGCCATTCTTACGGCGGCGCCGTCATCACCGAGGCGGGCAACCAGCCGAACGTGGCCGGGCTGGTCTATATCGCCGCCTTCGCGCCGGACGCCGGCGAAAGTCCCGGCGGCATCACGCAGCGGCATCTGCCGGCGGCCGCGCCCAACCTGGCGCCCGACAGCGACGGCTATCTGTGGCTGCGCGCCGACAAATTCCACGAAAGCTTCTGCCAGGACCTATCCGCCGACGAGGCGCTGGTGATGGCGGTGACCCAGAAGGCGCCGCTGGCCTCGACCTTCGGCAATAACGTCTCCGACCCGGCATGGAAGCACAAGCCGTCCTGGTACCAGGTGTCCAGCCAGGACCGCATGATCGCGCCCGAGAACCAGGTCTGGATGTCCGGCCGGCTGGACGCCCGCGAAGTGGTGACGCTGGAGGCCAGCCACGCCTCGCTGGCATCGAAAGCCGAGGACGTGGCCGCGCTGATCGACAGGGCGGCGTCGGCATAGCCCGCCGCTTCAGTCGCGCCCCGCTTCCCACAGCTTGCGGGCCAGGCCTGCCGGATCGGAGAACATGACCTGGTGGCTGCCGGGCATGTGCACCACCCGGCACGGGAAAAGCCGCTCGGCGAAACGCGGAAACCAGGCGTACCGGCCGGGCGGCATGGCCACGTCGGCCTGCGCGTTCAAGTAAGTCCTGGGCACCTCCAGCTGCTCGAAGGTCTTCAACGGCACCTTGTCGGTCAGCATGCGGTACGGCTCCGGACTGAGCAGGCCGTAGGTATGCCGGGCCACGGCCAGGCCGGCGTCGCCGATGAAACTGTCGCGCCAGACGTGGAACGGCAGCGTCACGGTGTTGTCCGGGCTGCGCGCGGCGATTTCATCCATCATGCGGTTGTAGGCCGGCGGCGAGACGTCGGCGATGCTCTCACCGTCGCGCAGCACGAAGGCGTTCCAGTAGACCAGCCGGCGCAGGCGCTGCGGCACTTCTTCGGCGACGCGGGAGACGATGCTGCCGCCGAAGCTGTGCCCCACCAGCACGATGTCGCGCAGCTCGTGCTGGCGGAGGTAGTCCACGATGGAGCGCACGCCGTCGGCGTGCGATACCTGCCTGTCGGCATGGGCGCCGTGTCCGGCGACGGTGGGCGTGTGCACGCGGTGCCCGGCCAGCCGCAGATGCTCGGCCACCGGCGCCCACAGGCCGCCGTCGTGCCAGGCGCCGTGAATCAGCACGAAGGTGTAGCTGTCGTTCATGGTGACTCCAGTCAGAAGGTCTGCAGCGGCGCCAGCGCCTCGAAGCGTTCGACGTCCGGCATCTCGCCGACGCTGGCGCATTCGCCGTCCGCGTTCGCGCCGAAGCGCATGATGCGCGGCGCGGCCAGGCCGGGCGCCGGCGGCAGCGCCGGCCAGGCGGGCAGGCCCGCGCCGGACGGCTCGCCCGCGCGCACGAAGTTGATGAGCATGGTCCGCATCGCCAGCGACAGGCGTTCCACCTGCGCCCCCGCGCCCAGCTTCGGCCGGTAGAACGGATGGCCGTGCGTGCCGAACCAGAACGGCACGTCGGCATTGTGCGGCGTGCCCCGGGCCGGCGCGGCCAGGGGCTGGGCGAACTCGTAGTAGTAGACCGAGCCGTTGCCCGCGGCGGCGGCCGCCTGCGCGATGCGCCAGGTCGGATAGCGGTACGCGGCGTCGCTCTGGAGCGCGATCAGCACCTCGCCGGGCGAACGCGCCGCGCGGCCCTGCGGGTCGAAGGCGGCCAGCAACTGCGCCGCGTCGATGCGCGGCGCGCCGCCCGCGAACCGCTGGCGCAGCAGCCGGTCCACGGCGGCATGCAGCGCGGCCTTGCCGTCCGGAAGCGGCGGCGTCAGCTGGCCGTCCTGCAGCGGGTCGTACAGGTCCAGCGTAAAGCTGCTTTCGGTACGCGTATTGCCGATCAGCATGGGCTTGTCGGCCAGCGCGCGGGCGCCGGGCCAGGCGCCCACGACGCTGCCGTCCAGCGCGGGCCAGCGGCGTCCGTGGCCGGTGCGCGTGCGCACCTCGTAGCCCGCGAAAAAGGCCGCCTCGCCCTGCGTCAGGTCGCGCGCGGACAGATGCCGCAGCCCCGGCACGGTCGTGCCGAAATGCGCGGCCAGGTCTTCCACGTACACGGCAAGATCCTCGGCCGTGGCCACGTCGGGAGGCGCGATATGCGGCACGCTGGCCAGCACGAGCCGGGCGAAGCGCGGGGCCGTGTCCGGATGCTGCGCCAGCAGGCAGGCGCTGACGGCGCCCGCCGACTGGCCCATGACCGTGATGCGGTCGGGATCGCCGCCGAACGCCTCGATGTTGGCATGCACCCATTCGAGCGCGCGGGCCTGGTCCTGCAGCCCCCAGTTCGCCTGCGCGCCCGTCAGCGGATCGCGCAGGGCGGGATGGGCGGCGAAGCCCAGCATGCCGAGCCGGTAGTTGGGCGCGACCACGACGATGTCGCCCTCGGCCGCCAGCCGCGCGCCGTCGGCCAGCGGCAGCCCGTTGCTGCCCGTGATGAAAGCGCCGCCATACAGCCACAGCAGGACCGGACGCCTGCTGCCGCCGCCATTGGCGCCGGCCCCTTCGGGCGTCCAGACGTTGATGCCCAGGCAATCCTCGTCGGTGCGCTCGGGCGCCGGATAGATCCAGTTGACGATGCCCGCGACGGTCTGCGGCGGCGCTGCGCCGGCCAGCCCCGCCTCGCGCACGCCAGCCCAGGGCCGCTCGGGCCGCGGCGAGCGGAAGCGGCCGGCGCCGGTGGGCGGCTCGGCATAAGGAATGTTCAGGAAACGGTCGACGCCGCCGGCGCGACGCCCGGCCAGCCTGCCCGAGGGCGTGTCCCGCACGCGGGTCCGCGCGCCGTCGGCATGTGTGTTCATGGTTCTCTCCTGCCCTGGCGGGCGCCGGACGCCGGCGGCCCTGTAGCCGTCGACAGTAGCGTCCGGCATGGCGCAAGGCACCTGCCTCGATGGATAGGCGGCACGCGGCCTATCGAATCGGCGGGGTGACGCGGCCGGGGCCGGATGTCAAGTTGGCCGCCGCAACCGGTCGCGGCGCGGCCGGGCGATTTCCTCCCTTCATCCAGTACGGAGATTCACATGATTATGCAGCTCGACGAGCGCTACCTGCCGTTGATCGGCGGCAGCTTCCAGGCGCGCTCGGACGCCTGGTTCGACGCGATCGATCCCGCTACCGGCGCGCATCTGGCGAAGATCGCGCGCTGCGGCGCCGACGAGATCGACGCCGCGGCGCGCGCGGCGCGCGAGGCCCTGCCCGGCTGGCGCGCCACGCCTGCGGCCGAACGCGCGCAATGCCTGCTGCGGCTGGCCGACGCCATCGCCGCCGACATCGACAGGCTGGCCGAAATCGACGCGCGCGACATCGGCCGCCGTCTCGCCGAGACGCGCATGGATCACCAGTTCGCCATCAGCCAGTACCGCTATTTCGCGGCGGCCGTGGTCACGATGGAAGACTTCGGCGGCCCCACGCCGAACGGGCATTTCATCGCCATGCGCGAGCCCATCGGAGTGTGCGGCCAGATCATTCCGTGGAACGTACCGGCCATCATGACGGCCTTCAAGCTGGCGCCCGCCCTGGCCGCCGGCAACACGGTGGTGCTCAAGCCCGACGAGAACGCGTCGCTGTCCACGCTGGTGCTGGCGCAGAAGCTGGCCGATATCTTTCCGCCCGGCGTGGTCAACGTGGTGCCGGGTTTCGGCGAGGAAGCCGGCGCGGCGCTGACCGCGCATCCGCATATCGCCAAGATCGCCTTCACCGGCAGCAGCGAAATCGGCCGCGTGGTCGCCACGGCGGGCGCGCAGCGCCTGGTGCCGGTATCGCTGGAACTGGGCGGCAAGAGCCCGAACATCGTGTTTCCGGACATCGAGGACCTGGACGCCGTGGTCGACAATGCCGCTTTCGCGGCGACGTTCTGCAACGGACAGTCGTGCCTGGCCGGCACCCGCCTGTTCGTGCACGACGACATCTACGCGACCTTCATCGACAAGCTGGCCGCGGGATTCTCGCAGCTGCGGGTCGGATCGCCCGTGGCCGCCGACACCCAGCTCGGCTGCCTGGTTTCGGCCAAGCAGGGCCAGCGCGTGCTGGACTACATCGACGTCGGCCGCCGCGAGGGCGCCCGGCTGCTGGCCGGCGGGCGGCGGGTGGAGGTGCCGGAGCACGGGCATGGCTATTTCATCGCGCCCACGCTGTTCGAGGCGACCAACGACATGCGCATCGCGCAGGAAGAGATCTTCGGGCCGGTCCTGTCGGTGATCCGCTGGAACGACTTCGACCGCATGATCCACGAGGCCAACGACGTGCGCTACGGCCTGGCCGCCGGCATCTACACCAACAACCTGAAGCACGCCCTGCGCACCGCGAAGGCGCTCGACGTGGGCTCGGTCTGGATCAACCAGTACGCCAACCTGATGAGCGGCGCGCCGTTCGGCGGCAACAAGGACAGCGGCATCGGCCGCGAGGTCTGCCGCGAAACGCTGCACATGTACAGCCACCTGAAAACGGTCGCCCTGTCGACGGAGGTGCCGGCTCCCTGGTATCTGTGATACGCGCCGACGATGTTGCGCGAAAGCAGGCCAACGGCTCGCCGCTGGCCTGCGGTGCCCGCTTACCTGCGCAGCGACGGCGCCGGCTCCTGACTGCGGATTTCGCGCGGGACGATCATCTTGGGGTCGACGAGACGGCCCTCATCGAGAATCAGCTTGCCGTCGATGGTGAGGGTGCAGTCCCGCATCGGGATATCGCAGTGGCCCATGGTTTCACGCGTACCTCCGCCCAGGGTGTTCGGCCCGGTCGAGAACAGGAAGTTGCCCGCGATCACGCGCGCGTTGGCCCGATTGCGCTCGGGCACGTCGCCGTACAGGCCGCTCCAGTACCAGCGCGCCTGCGGATTGAGGCCCCAGCCCAGGTGCGAGACGGCGAACGGATCGGTGTCGTCCGGCGAGGTCTGGTTGTCTTCCAGCCAATCCTTGATCAGCTTGGCGTCCAGCCCCCCATCGATGGACGTGATGATGCCGTCCTTGATCTGCATATCGACCGCATCGGACACGTAGCGGCAATACGGCAGGATGATGATGTCGCCCGGCTGCAGGATCACCCGGCCGTTGGCGCTGCCGTCGTTGGGGAACATCTGCACGAAGCCGCCGCCCCACAGGTCCCAGTGGCCTTTGTCGTCCGCCGCGCCCCACAAGGCCATGGTGCCGTACTGGCCGCCCTTCCAGCGCAGATCGGTTCCGTCCTTGCGGGTCATGTGGCCTTCTCGCGCCTTCTTGAGGATGTTGTCGGAATACTGCACGGCCTCCTTCAGGCCTTCCGGCGCCATCAGTTCCTCCAGGTCGTCCGGCGAATCGTGGATCAACAGGATGCGTCCGCCGGCCTTGACCACCCTTTGCATCCATTCGGCCCAGATGGGGATGTGGAACAGCACGATCACGTCGGCCTTGCACAGGGCGTCCATGGCGCCCTTGCATCGGCTGATGATGTCCACCCCCATGCGCACCCAGCTAGGCACCGCGCCCAGGCGGATCTCGTAAGCGTCCGCGCCGAGTTCCTCGGACGCGACGATGGCCGCATTGATGTAGTCGTCGCGCACGGTGAGGTCGCTCAGCACCACCACGGTTTCACCGGCCTTGACCTTGCATTTCTCCAGCTGCTTTTTGAACAGCGACGGGATACGGGCGTTGTTCAGCTCTTGCGCGCGTACTGCTCCATTTCTCATGTCTGCCTCACGGTTTGTATGAATGACGGGCCGGACGTTTCCCGGCCGGCTGCCCCGCACGGCCCGGCCCGCAGGCGGCGTGCCGGGCGATTCGAGACTACGCACCGGCGCGCGCCGGCACACCCCCCGGATCAGATAGGCCGGCCTCGCCCGCGCCTATCCGATTCGATCAGTGCCGGGCCGGCAACGGGTTATCCCCAAGCCAGCCGGGGTTCAGGCGCCGCGGCGTATCGGATAAGGTACGAGAGCCCGGCACCGTTACATCCGCCCCCTTCGACGCCCACCATGCAACCCACGCTGATCCCGACCAAGCTCGCGCCGGCCGCCCAGGCCGGCCCCTGGCTGGCGCGCCCGCGGCTGGTCCGCGCGCTGACCGGCGCCGGCCAGCGCGCCGTGCTCATCTGCGCCCCCGCCGGCTACGGCAAGACCACGCTGATGAGCCAGGCATACGCGCAACTGGCGGCGCAGGGCGAACGGATCGGATGGGTCAGCTGCGACCGGCACGACGCCGCGCCGGTGGACTTCCTGCGCTACCTGATGGCGGCTGCGCGCCAGGCCTGTCCCGGCGCGGGGCGGCGATTCTTCGGGCTGGCCAGCGCCGACGCGGGCATTTACCTGGACACCGCGCTCGCCGAGCTGGCCGCCATCGATGCGCCGCTGACGCTGTTTCTGGACGACGTGCACCATGCCGCCCGCGCCCTGCCCGATTTCCTGGAGGCGCTGGTCCGCTATGCCCCGCCCACCATGCGTTTCGTGCTGTCGGCGCGCGATGCGCGGCGCCTGCCCCTGTGGCGCCTGCGCGCCGAGAACCGCCTGGCCGTCATCGGCGCGGCCGAGCTGGCCTTCGACGCCGGCGAGGCCGATGCCTATTTCCGCGACTGCGCACCATGCCGGCTGGAACCTGCGCAAGCGGCCGCGCTGCTGCGCGCCACGGAAGGCTGGGCCATGGGCCTGCAACTGGCGCGCACGGCGCTGGCGCAGACCGGCGATTACCGCGCCGCGGCGCAACGCCACCGCGGCGGCAATCCGGAGATCGGCGGCTACCTGCTGCATCACGTGCTCGACGAGCAGCCCGATGAGGTGCGCGAATTCCTGCTCAAGACGTCGATCCTGGACCGGCTGTGCGCGCGCAACTGCGATGCGCTGCTGGGACACGCGCGCAGCGCCCGGATGCTGGACGTGCTGGTCCAGGCCGGCCTGTTCCTGGCGCGCCTGGAAGGCGAAGACCGCTGGTTCCGCTACCACCCGCTCTTCCAGGAGTTCCTGCAACAGCGGCTGGAAGTGGAGTATCCGGACGAGTGCGCGACGCTGCGCCGCAGCGCCAGCCTGTGGTTCCGCGAGCACGGCTGCGCTGAGGAAGCGCTGGCGCTGGCCCGCGCCACGGAAGACATGCCGTTCATCGCGCAGACCCTGGAGGCCACCAGCAATACGCTGGCCTATGTGGGCAACCACAGCGCATTCCAGACGGCCGCGCGCGCGCTGCCGCCGGCCGCGCTGAGCGCGTTTCCCCGCCTGGCGCTGGAACGGGCCTGGATGGAAACGATGCGCTGGAATTTCGCGCAGGCCCACCATCTGCTCGAACTGGCGCAGGCCCACATGACGGCCCGCGCCGACCCCGGCTCCGATTTCGGCGAACTGCTGCTGCACCGGCGCATGGTGCTGGCTTTCCATTGCGGCGACAGCGTGGACGCCGCCCGGCTATGCGAGCAGTGGCTTGCGCGCTACCCCTGCGCCGAGCCTTTCATCAGCGGCACCGCCTACAGCGTGCTGATGTTCGTGCGCGCGCTGCAGATGGACAACCCCGGGCTGGCGGCCGCTTCGGGAAAGGCGCTGGACCTGTACCAGGGCAGCGGACTGCACAACGCGATGGTCTGGCACAACTGCATACTCGGCCTCACCCACGAAAGCCGCGGCGAGATCGACGAGGCGCTGCAGGCCTATACGCAGGCCGCGGCGCAGTCAGGCAGCCTGGTCGGCGCGCCCGCCGGCGTGCTGGCCATGCCCGCCGTCCTGACGGCCCACGTGCATTACGAGCGCAACGCGCTCGACCGGGCGCGGCAGCTGATCGACGCCACGCCCGAGGCCGGCCAGCCCGGCGGCCTGATCGAGTACATCGTCGCCTATTTCATGACGCGCAGCCGGCTCGCCGCCGCCAGCGGCTCGGCCGAGCAAGCCCTGGCTATCCTGGAGCAAGGCATGGACTTCGCCGCCAGCTATGCGCTGCCGCACATCGCGCAGGCCTTCGAGGTCGAGCGCGTGCGCCAGCTGCTGGCCGCCGGCGGCATCGACCAGGCGCGCGACATCGGCGCACGCCTGGGCCTGCGGCCGGATGCGCCGCGCCTGCCGGCCGAAGGCGCGACGCTGCGCGAGGCCAACATGGCGATGACGTGGGGCCGCATCGCGCTGGCCTCGGGGCAGTCCCGCAGCGCGGCCACGGCCATGCAGCGCTGGATGGAGCACTGCATGGCGCGCAAATGCCACCGCCAGGCGGTGCTGTTCGCCATACTGGCGGCGCGCGGCAAATGGCTGGCGCGCGATACCGGCGCGGCGATGCGCCTGCTGGCGCCGGCCGTCAGGCTCAGCGCCAGGTTCGGCTTCGTGCGCACCTGGATAGACGAGGGCGCGCCGGCCCGCACCCTGCTGCTCAGGCTTTACGAAACCGACGGACCCTTGGCGGTCGAAGACAAGATCTACACGCGGGTCTTGCTGAGCCAGATGGGCGGCCATGCCGACCCTGCGGAAATCGACATTCCGCAAAGGCTGGACCCGGCGCGCAGCAGTCCGCTGAACAACCGGGAACTGGAGATCCTGGCGCTGGTGAGCCAGGGCATTACCGGCCGATTCGTCGGGCTGCGCCTGGGCATCACGGAAGGCACGGTGAAGTGGTACATGCAGCGCATATTCGACAAGCTGGGCGTGCGCGGCCGCCGCCAGGCCATCGACGCCGCCCGCGCGCTGGGGCTGGTCGGCTGAGCGCCGCCGCGTTCAGAGATAATCCAGCGGCAAGGCCGTGGTGTATTTGAGTTCTTCCATCGCAAAGCTGGAACTGACATCGAACAGCTCCGCCACCTGGATCAGCTTCTTGTAGACCAGGTCGAACCCGGCGATATCGGGCACCACCACCTTCAGCAGATAGTCGGTCTCGCCGGTCATGCGGTAGAACTCCATCACCTCGGGCATGTCCTTGACGCCGAGCGCGAATTTCTCCAGCCAGTTGAGATCGTGGCGGTTCGTCTTGATCGACACGAACACCGTCACGCCCAGCCCGACCTTGTGGTTGTCCAGCAGGCAGACCTGGCGCCGGATCAGGCCCGAGCGCTGTAGCTGCTGGATGCGTTTCCAGCACGCGGTCGGCGAGAGATGCACCCGCTCGGCGATTTCATTGTTCGACAGGCGCGCATCCGCCTGCAGCAGCGCGAGTATGCATCGATCCTTCTTGTCCATTGCCTTGACCTGCTTCCTGCTCTTGAAGGTCCATCTTATAGACCGGTCCGGATCGCAGCGATACAATTCATTGACTCTAACCTACAAGCAAATTTGTATTTGACCCGTCGGGTCCGGCCAGCCGGAGGCGCCATGAAAGAGGTGGACATCACGCTGACGCAGACCTTTTTCTTCGTGGCGCAGGAAGGCACCTACTCGGCGGCGGCGCGCAGGCTCAACATCACCTACCAATCGGTGGCCAATCACATCCGCCGCCTGGAACAGCGCGTGGGCGAGAAGCTGGTGGTGGCCCGGCGCGGCGCCAAGTCCATCAAGCTCACCGCGCGCGGCACCAGCCTCTATCGCCTGCTGGCCCCGGAATTCGACGTGATGCTGACCCGCCTGGGCAGCCTGATCGACAAGCAGCGCCCGGTCGTGCGCATCGGCATGCCGCAAGCGATCTTCTTCCACCTGTTGCCGCCGGTGCTGGCGAAATTCCGCAAGAAGTACCCCGCCGTCGAGATCGTCGGCTATGAAAAAGACGTGTCGCTGCCGGAGCTGATCCGCAACGGCTCGCTGGACGTCTGCCTGAGCGAGCGCTATTTCGGCGACACCGTGATCCCGCAGCGCGTGATCTGCGACTATCAGCCCGCGCTCGTGTTTCCCTTGGGCTGGCCTGCTCCGGCCGACGAGACGGCGGTGCCGCAGTGGGCGCAGGACCGCCCGCTGGTGACCTACGAGCCCGGCCAACTCTTGCGCAACATCGCGCTCGACTACCTGTCGGTGGGCAACGAACCGCCCCGGATCTCGGTATCGACCTCGACCAGCATGAGCGTGAAACGCTGCGTCGAGGAAGGGCTGGGCTTCGCGCTGCTGCCCACCTGGTGCATAGACGAGTCGGACAGCCACCTGAACTGCGTGGCGCTGCCCAACGCGCCGCGGATTCCGATCTACTTCGGCGAAGCCATGTTCCTGAAGTCGAACCCCTTCGTCCGCACGCTGCACAAGCTGTGCCAGGAAATATTCCCCACCACCGTCGAAGAACGCGCGAACCGCTGGAGCGCCGTCAAGACACCCCGGCCCAGGCGCGCCGCGCGCCGCGCGGCGGCCTGACCCCGGGCCCGCGGCGCGGCCCACGTCAGCTGGACACGCCTGCGGTGATTTTTTTTCTCTTTTTGCCCCCGGAAGCGGCAAATAATCGAAAAGTTTTCACCAGCCGTCCCCATAGACTTCATTACATCCCCGGCGGTCGCCCCCTCCCACACACAGGCCGCCTGCCCGGCTTGATCCATCACCGCCACACCGTCACCCGAGGATATGGAAATGAGCAAAATGAAGATCGAAGGGTCGTTCGTCGCCCTGATTACCCCGTTCAACAAGGACGGCAGCCCCGACTACCCCGCCTTTCGCGAACTGCTGAAGTTCCAGGAAGACAACGGCACCAGCGCCGTGCTCATCATGGGCTCGACCGGCGAAGTCTCCATGCTGTCGCAGCAGGAGCGCCAGGAGATCATCGTCGAGACCGCCAAGATGAAGACCGGCAAGATGAAGCTCTTCTACGGCTGCACCGGCAACAACACCGAGGCGACCAAGGACTATCTGCGCTTCGCCCGGGCCAACGGGGCCGACGGCGCCATCCTGGCCGCGCCCGCCTACATCTGCGCCTCGGAAGCGGACATCGAAAGCTACTTCCTCGAAGTGGCCGACGCCACCGACCTGCCGCTGGGCATCTACAACAACCCGCCGCGCGTCAAAAGCGACCTGCACTGGGACCAGCTGCTGCGCATCTTCAAGCACCCCAACTACGTCGTGCACAAGGAATCCACGACCCGCGTGGGCCAGGTGGCGCAGGTGCTGCGCGGCGCGCCCGACGTGTCGGTGATGTGCTGCGACTCGCCCAACCTGGGCCTGGTCGTGCCGACCATGAGCCTGGGCGGCCACGGCACGGCCAACATGACCGGCAACATCGCGCCGGCCGAGCTGGCCAGGATTTCGCGCCCCTGGACCAAGCCCGAAGTCAGCACCAGCTTCCGCGAGGCCTATCTGGACAACCTGCAACTGCTGCACTACTCGTACTCGGCGATCAATCCCGTGGCCATCAAGTCGCTGATGAAGGCCGTCGGCCTGCCGGCCGGCGAACTGCGCAAGCCGCTGCGCGGCCTGGAAGGCGAGCCGCTGCTCAAGGGCCTGCGCGTCATCAAGGAGCTGGGACTGCACGAAAAGTACGGCTGGAACTCGCCGGAACTGAAGGCCGCCTGACCGGGCGACACCAGGAGCCAAAGCAATGGATTTGGGGATTCGAGGCCGCCACGCGCTAGTCTTCGGCGGCAGCAAGGGAATGGGCCGCGCCTGCGCCCAGCAGTTGGCCAGCGAAGGCGTCGACGTGACCATCGCCGCGCGCACGGAAAGCACGCTGGCCCAGGCGGCGCGCGAGATCGCGCAGGCCACCGGAACCCCGGTCCGATTCGCGGTCGCCGACCTCACCACGGATGCCGGACGGGAGGCGGCGCTCTCGGCCTGCCCCGCGCCCGACATCCTGGTGAACAACGCGGACGGCGCGCCGCCCGGCGACTTCCGCCTGTGGACCCAGGACGACTGGCGCAAGGCCCTGGATTCCATGGCGCTCGGTCCGATCGACATGATCCGGCGCGTGGTGGACGGGATGATGCAACGGCGCTACGGCCGCATCGTCAACATCGTCTCGCGCAGCGTCAAGACGCCGCAGCTGGAGCTGGGCCTGTCCAACGGCGCGCGCTCCTGCCTGGTGGGCTTCGTCGCGGGCCTGGCGCGGCAGACGGTGCGCTACAACGTCACCATCAACAATCTGCTGCCCGGCGTATTCGCCACCGACGCCCAGCGGCATCACATCGAAGGCATGCTGGAGCCGGGCGGCAAGACCTTCGACCAGCTCTGGGCCGAACGCGGATCGAACAACCCGGCCGGACGCTACGGTGAACCGGAAGAAATGGGCGCGCTGTGCGCGTATATCTGCGCCGCCCAGTCCGGCTACATCTGCGGCCAGAACATCCTCATAGACGGCGGCGCCTATCCGGGCACCTACTGACCGCCGCAGGCCCGCCCCGGGGTTCCGTGCTTATCAATTTCAGCGAGACCGCTATGCGTAAACCCTCTTTCCGTACACGCCGAAGCTGCATGAAAGGCATTGCGATGGCCGTCAGCGGCCTGGCGCTGCTGGGCTCGGCACAGGCCCAGGCGAACGCCGACGCCGCCTATCCCAACCGGCCGGTCACCATCGTGGTGCCGCACCCGCCCGGCGGCTCCGTCGACAGCCTGGCCCGCATGTTCGCCGTCAAGCTCGGCGAGGAACTGAAGCAGTCGGTCATCATCGACAACCGCGCTGGCGCGTCCGGCATGGTGGGCGCGGGCGTGGTCGCGCGCTCGACCCCGGACGGCTACACGCTGTACCTGAACGCCTCGATCCACAACATCAATCCGCTGCTCTACAAGAAGAAGATGGCCTTCGACGCGGTGAAGGATTTCACCCCCATCAGCGGACTGGCCCAGGGCGCCTTGATATTCAGCGTGAACAACAACGTGCCGGCCAGGACCGTGCAGGAATTCGTCAAGGTCCTGAAGGCCGATCCCGGCAAATACAGTTTCGCGACCACGGGCTTCGGCTCCGCCGGCCACCTCGCCATCGCGCAGTTCGCGTATGAGGCCGGCCTGTCCAGCCTGGACATCCCCATCGTGCTGTACCGCGGCGGCGGCCCGGCCCTGACCGACCTGATCGGCGGCCAGGTGCACGGGCTCATCGACCCCATGCTGTCCTCGCTGCCCATGGTCAAGACCGACAAGATACGCGCCCTGGCGGTCACCGGCGCCAAGCGCAGCCCGCTGCTGCCGGACGTGCCGACCATGCAGGAAGCGGGCCTGAAGAATTTCGAGTTCTATTCCTGGTATGGCCTGTGGGCGCCGGCCAAGCTGCCGGACGCGATCCAGAAGAAGCTGGACGCCGCCACGCAGAAGGTCATGACCTCGGCCAGCATGAAAGAACAGCTCAGCGGCCTGGGATTCGAAAGCGCGTACCGAAACGGCGCGGACTTCGCGCAGTACATCCAGGCGGAAACGGCGCGCTACAGCACCATCATCGAACAGGCGCACATCACCGCGGAATAAGGCGCGCCCAAACGGGCCGAAGGGCAGCGTGCAAACGCTGCCCTTGTTGTTTCGGCCATTCACGCGCGGCCGCCATCCAGCCTGTCGATGGCCGGCAGCGCCAGCGCGCGAACCGCCGGCGCGGCCTCATGCCAGCGCGCCACTTCCACCAGCGCGGACTGGGCGCTGCTGCCCTGCGTCAGCCGCGACGTGCCCGCGTCCATCGTCAGCACGTTGGGATTGCCATGCAGCTCCAGCTCCTCGCCGGCCGGATCGAACCACGCGCCCGTGGGCAGGGCCACCACGCCGGGCTTGAGATCGGCATCGATGAGCGCGACCGCCAGGCATGCGCCGCGCGCGTTGTAGACCTTGACCACATCATGCTGGCCTATGCCCCGGCTGGCGGCGTCCGCTGGCGAGATGCGCAGGGCTTCGCGGCCCTGGATCTTCAGATCCACCGATGCCCGGCCCCCGTCCATCTGCGAATGCAGCTTGCCCGCCGGCTGCGGCGTCAGCAGATGCAGCGGCCAGCGGACGGCCGCGGCAGCGCCCAGCCATTCGGCCGGCGCCAGCCACGTGGGGTGCGGCGGGCAATCGGCATAGCCGAAGCCGGCGATCTTCTCCGAATACAGCTCGATGCGGCCGGACGGCGTGCGCAGCGGATTGGCCTGGGGATCGCGCCTGAATTCCTCGAACAGCACGAAGGGCCGGGCAGGCTCGGGAATCTCCACATGGCCGCGGCGCCAGAACGCCTCGAATTCCGGCGCGGCGTGGCCGCGGTCGCGCCATTCCTGCGCCATGGATTCATAGATGTGCCGCACCCACGCCATCTCGTCGCGGCCTTCGGTAAAGGCCTGCTCATATCCGCCCAGCGCGGCCAGTTCCCTGTAGATATCGAAATCATTGCGGCTCGACCCGACCGGCGCCAGCGCCTGGTGCATGGCGAACACGTAGCGGTCGCGCGTCGAGCCGCCGATGTCGTTTCTCTCCAGCGTGGTCGTGGCCGGCAGCACGATGTCCGAACGGCGCGCCATCGGCGTCCACCAGATCTCGTGCGCCACGATGGTCTGCGGCCGGCTCCATGCCCGCTGCAGGCGGTTGAGGTCCTGCTGGTGATGGAACGGGTTGCCGCCCGCCCAGTACACCATCCTGATGTCCGGATAGACGCTCTCGCGCCCGTTGAATTCGTAGGCCTGGCCGGGCTGCAGCAGCATGTCGGTGAAACGCGCCACCGGTATCACCGAGCCGGTGGGATTGCGCCCCGAACCCATCGCCGGCCCGGCCAGCTCCATACGCGGATTGCCCACCCCGTTCATGGAGGCATGGCCGAAGGCGAAGCCGCCGCCCGGCAGCCCCACATGCCCCAGCGCGGCGGCCAGCGCCACGCAGGCCCAGTACGGCTGCTCGCCATGATGGGCGCGCTGCAGCGACCATGCGCAGGTCAGCAGCGAGCGCTCCCGGCGCGCCTGGCGCGCAAGTTCGCGGATCGTGGCGGCGGGCACGTCGCAGATCGCCTGCGCCCACTCCGGGGTCTTGGGCGTGCCGTCGTTCTTGCCCATGAGGTAATCGCGCAAGGCCGCATAGCCCACGCAATGGGTCTGCAGAAACGCCTCGTCCTGGATGCCGTCGGCGATCAGCGCCTGCATCATCGCCAGCATCAAGGCCGTATCCGTGTTGGGCCGTATCGGAATCCAGCGCGCCTGCGAACCGGGCGGCACGTCGCCGCGGGTCGGGCTGATGACCACGAACTCCACGCCCGCCGCCCTGGCCCGCGCGATCTGCCCGCCCGCCGGATGGTCCCCCGCCCCGCCCGAGGTGATCTGGGTATTGCGCAACGGCATGCCGCCGAAGGCGATCAGCAGGCGCGTGTGCCCGGCCAGGCTGTTCCAGTCCGTCACGCGGCCGGTCACCGGCGTGTAGCTGCCTATCACGTGCGGCAGCAGAAACTGCGCCGTGCCCCAGCTGTAGTTTCCGGCCTGGTTGGTGCAGCCGCCACCGGCGTTCAGGAACCGGTGCGTCTGGGTGCGCGCGTGATGCAGCCGGCCGGCCGAAGACCAGCCGTACGAGCCGCCGAAAATCGCCTCGCTGCCGTGCTCGGCGCGCACTCGCTGGAGTTCCGAATGCACCAGCGCCAGCGCCTCGTCCCAGCCGACCTCGACATAGCCGTCGCGTCCGCGTTCGCCGCCGTCGGACAGGTGCCGGTCGCGCAGCCAGCCCTTGCGCACCGCCGGACGATCCACGCGCAGCGGCGAATGCACCATGGCGGGCATGGACCGCAGAATGCCCGAAGGCGCGCTGTCGCGCTCGAAGGGCTCGCACGCGATCAGGCGGCCGCCTTCGACGACCGCGGTATAGGCGCCCCAGTGGGAGAGCGAGGGATAGCGGCGGATCTGTTCAGTCATGATTCGACCAGGTTGTAGCCCCGGGGTCCGCGCAGCCGCGAAAACCGGGCCGCGTGGGGATATCGGTTATTCATCCATGCTATCAAGGCGGGCGGTGAATTTTTTTCCCATTCGCCAGGCGGGCCGGCGAAACAAAGAAATAAATTTCTCTGTGGCAGACCGTACTCGGGAACGAAATTTACATTGCAAACCGGCAGGCGCATCAGGCTGCCGCCGAGTGTGATCGGCGCTGAAACCGCCGTGGACGGCAGCCGCGCTGCCCGATATGTCGGGTCCCGCAGTTGCGTGTAGCCCCAATTGTGGACGCACCTGCCATTAGCCAAGATTGCGGCGGCACTGGGACGCCGGTGTCGTCCGACACAGGCCGCATCCCAGGCAGCAGGATTCTCGACCTTCAAAAACTTCTATTTCCATAGAAAACTTATTTTTTTCTTATAATGGTTTATCGATGAATTCGATTCACTGGACCCTGAAAGCGGCCAGGCAATTGCGCAAGCTGGGTCGTCAACAACAAGCAACGATTCGAGATGGCGTGGAGACGCTGAAGGCAATGCCGGCGTGCCGGAACGTCAGGGCCTTGACGACTCATCTGTACGGCTACCGCCTGCGCGTTGGAAACTACCGCGTGATGTTCAATTGGGACGGGGCAATCAGGATCGTCGAAATCCAGGAAGTGAGAAAACGCGATGAACGTACCTACTAACATCCAGATCATCAACGGCCCTGATGGACAGCCCGCCTACGTTGTCATTCCGTACGCAGAGTACGTGGCCTCTCGCAACTCGGAAAAGGATCTGATTCCCCACGAAGTGATCAGCCGTACCGTGGAGGGCGCCACGCCGGTGCGCGCCTGGCGCGAACACCTGGGCCTGACCCAGGACGACATGGCCGGGCGGTTGGGCATCAGCCAGTCCGCCTATGCCCAGCAGGAGAACAGCAACCGGCTGCGCAAGAGCAGCCGCGAAAGAATCGCAGCGGCGCTGCGCATCGAGGCCGCGCAGCTGGACTTCTGACGCCGAAAAAGAAACAGCCGCCATTGCTGGCGGCTGTAGGCACCTGATTTCTCAGGATTTCTTTGGTAGGCCCCCCGAGAGTCGAACTCGGCACCAACGGATTATGAGTCCGCTGCTCTAACCAGGCATGAGCTAGAGGCCCAGGTAACTTATTACTGCCCTTCCAGGAAGCTCTTCAGCTTGTCGGCCCGGCTGGGGTGACGCAGTTTGCGCAGCGCCTTCGCCTCTATTTGGCGGATGCGTTCGCGCGTGACGTCGAATTGCTTGCCCACTTCTTCCAGGGTCTGGTCGGTGCTCATTTCGATGCCGAAACGCATGCGCAGGACCTTGGCTTCACGCGGGGTGAGAGAGTCTAGCACTTCCTTGACCACATCGCGCATCGAACCGTGCAAAGCCGCGTCCGAAGGCGCCAGCGTGGAGGTGTCTTCGATGAAATCGCCCAGGTGCGAGTCGTCGTCGTCGCCGATGGGCGTTTCCATGGAGATCGGCTCCTTGGCGATCTTCAGGATCTTGCGGATCTTGTCCTCGGGCATGTCCATCTTCTGCGCCAGGGTCGCGGGATCCGGCTCGGCGCCGGTTTCCTGCAGGATCTGGCGGCTGATCCGGTTCATCTTGTTGATCGTTTCGATCATGTGGACCGGGATGCGGATGGTGCGCGCCTGGTCGGCGATGGAGCGCGTGATGGCCTGGCGGATCCACCAGGTCGCGTAGGTCGAGAACTTGTAGCCGCGGCGGTACTCGAACTTGTCCACGGCCTTCATCAGGCCGATGTTGCCTTCCTGGATCAGGTCCAGGAACTGCAGG
>Ga0182742_1000754_pt1 | contig 47281 bp, 40 predicted proteins | sample eDN5th37CBELigMG_FD_128880 | JGI IMG/M metagenome (GOLD analysis project Ga0182742, IMG submission 128880) | Enriched Miracle-Growth compost microbial communities from Emeryville, California, USA - eDNA 5th pass 37_C BE-Lig MG (version 2)... ...
AAATTCCGAATTCTCATAAAGATTAGCCTTCCTTTGTTCGTCTTTTGGTTAATACAAGGATGGACAAACAAGGCCTGAATTTATACGTCCAATGTCCAATTATTTAATCGGACTTATATATATCCAACTTATTAAATCAACATAGAAATTCTTTTTCTATCATGTACGGATAGTAAACATGGTTCTTCCGCTAGATATTTGACTCATCCGTGTGAAAAGTCCTTTTCACACGCCTTTAAGCGGAGCTGAAAGGTTGCGATATGGTCATGAAAGCGGGAGGAGAAAACGAGTTTTCTCCTCCCGCTTTCATGACCATATCGCTTAGATGAGTCAAATATCCACTAGTGTATGTCGAAATATTAAAAAGGACATATATAGCGAATCGTGTTGATTAATCAAAAATCAACACGATTTATAAAAAAAGCGAAACATGAAACTTTTTCGACTAATTCATCCAATTTATTGCATTTATAGATAATATATAGAAAATTTTTTTATAAATAAATTGAAACATTAAAGATTAAAGACTATTATTATTAGATAATAGTCTTTTATTTTCAAGATTAATCCTCCCCGTGTAACCAGTTTCCAACACACAGAATTTTTGATGTTTTTTAAAGAAATCATTTTAGGAGGGATAAACGTGGATAATGAACAACTTTTAACGTTTATTACCGTTTATGAATTTAATAATTATTCACGAGCGGCAGAATATTTAAATTTAACCCAGCCAGCCGTGACAGCCAGGATTCAAAAACTTGAAACAGAACTGGATTGTAAATTGTTTTATCGGGACGGAAAAAAAATCCTTTTGACAGAAGAAGGAAATGCTTTGCTTCCGCTTGCTCGGAAAATTCTAAATTATATGAACGAAGCGAAACATACCATTGACCTATTAAAATCCCCAACATTAACAATCGGGCTATCTCCTGCCTTCTCTGTATTTATTATTTTAGAAATATTATCATTATTAAGAGAACAAAATAAGAAGTCTTTCGATTTGATTGAAGCAATAGATTCAATCGAAATTTCTAATATGATTACAAAAGGAATTATTGATATAGGATTAGTAAGGGATGTCATTCCCTTTAATGATCTTGAGTATCAATTTCTCTTTCATGAAAAGCTTGTCTTTGTTGTCGGAAAGGGGCATCCTTTAGCACAAAAATCGGAAATTACGAAGGCAGATTTAGTAGGACAAACCATGATTTGCTACCGTCGGGAGACACCTATCTGGATAAAAATTGACGAAAAATTAGTTGGTGTGGAAGACCTGCAGCGGATTGAGGTAGGCAGCTTTGAAATGCTGAATTTAATGGTGAAAAACAACTGGGGCTTCAGTATTATACCTGAATTATCTTTGGGTATTGACCCTGCTGTCATTAATAATGATTACTCTATTATTCCGTTTCCTGAATTTGACAATCTCACTTTTAATATTGCAGGTATTTATAAGAAAAACTCCCCGAAATTAGACAGCATCCATTTATTTTTACAATTCTTTGAGGCTGCACTCAAGAATAGAAGCACAAAATAATATATATGTCCTTTTTAATATTTCGACATCTACTAGTAGATATTTGACTCATCTAAGCGATATGGTCATGAAAGCGGGAGGAGAAAACGAGTTTTCTCCTCCCGTTTCATGACCATATCGCAACCTTGCAGCTCCGCTTAAAGGCGTGTGAAAAGGACTTTTCACACGGATGAGTCAAATATCTCGCGTAAGAACCATGCTTACTACCCGCGCATGAGAGAAAAAGAATTCCTATGTCGATTTAAGAAGTTGGATATATATTAATGTATCAAATAGATAGGCATCTCTTATAGGACTTGAGAAAGATTTATTTTTCTAAATCCTATATCGAGATGCCTATTATTGTGGAATAAGATGTTTTTTGACAAGTTTTGTCGATTGTATTGATTTTGGTGGGTAATGCATTAAAATGAGTACATACATTGTAAAAATATTGTAAAAATTACACGATGCATCTTGACAGCGAGGAGGATTTATTTTATGAACATTATTGAATTTTGCGGTCATTTTGAAGTATCTATGATTCAATTCATTTACTCCCTGACTGAGGATGTGAATGAGAAAATTAAGAAAAGGAAGTTGTTCTATAGGGAGCAAATTATCCGTTACATTCAAAAACAAATTGACTTATTTTTTATGAAGTACAATTTAAAAAAAGCTCTTCTGCACTCCTACAAAAACGATGTTTATAATACCATTATGTTTAAATTAAACACTATCTTAAAAGAGAATCATATCCTTCAATGCATATGAAATTAATCATTAATAAAAAGAGAACTTTCCTTATACATAACGTATATAAGGTAAAGTTCTCTTTTATTTTTATTATTTAACTGGTTCTTTTACATAGTTTGCTTTGTTCAAGCCAAGAAACTTCACGGCATTTTCACCAAGCATCTTTTTCTTATCTTCTTCAGGAAGCTCCATCACATCAACTACTTTTCCAGAAGGAATTTCGCGTAATACGAATGGATAGTCAGAGCCCGCCATTAATTTATCTGTTCCAAATTTATCAATCATAAATTGGAGATTTTTCGGATCATAAACAAGCGTATCAAAATATAACTGTTTCGCATAGTGGCTTGGTTTTTCTGTTGTTGTTCGAATATGCGGCCATGATTCCCAAGCTTGATCAATTCGAGCTAAAACATAAGGGAATGAACCTCCGCCATGTGAGAAACAAATCTTTAAGTTTGGATATTTCTCTAAAATCCCGCTGAAAATCAAGCTGCCAGCTGCAAGTGCTGTTTCTGATGGCATACCGATAGAATACATAAAATTGTGGCTTTTCATTCTTTCCACACCAACAGTTGCCCAAGGATGAACGAAAATTGGAACATCCATTTTTGCAGCTGCTTCGATGAATCTTAAAATTTCAGGGTCATCAAGAGTCTTTCCGTTTGCATTACTGCCAATTTCAATTCCTTTTAAGCCTAATTCGTTAATCGCTCTTTCCATTTCCGCGATAGCTAAATCAGCATCTTGCAACGGAACTGTACCTAAACCAACAAAACGGTCAGGATATTCTGCTACGACAGAAGCAATAAAATCATTCTGTGCTTTTGACAATTCTAAGCATTTATCTGCATCTGCCCAGTACGTAAATGTAACCGGAATTGGAGAAAGAACTTGCACATCAATGCCTTCTTCATCCATTTGGGCAATACGTTTTTTCGGATCCCAAGCATTGTCATCGATTTTACGGAATGACTTGCCATCTTTATAGATTTCCGCTCCACAGTCGCAAGTATGTTTTAAAGTTGGAAAACGATTGTCACCGTACTTTTCTTCGAAATCAGGAAAATTCCCAGGAATAATGTGCGCATGAAAATCTACACGAAAATGTTTTTCTTTAGACAAATGTCTACACCCCATTGCTCTATTATTATGTGAATATACTAGTTCTATACTATTAGTTATTAACCTTCACAAGATCTTCTTCAATAATTTTGCCGTATTTAGCAAAGTCAGGTTTTGGTGATCCGCCCCACTCATCAATTGTTTCTTTGCTTGGCTCTAAGCGTCTTGGTTCTCTAGCATTTTCTTCAGGGAATTCTTCCATACCTTGGCTGTATTCCAATGTTAAACCGTCTGGGTCAGCAAAGTATAAGAAAATACTACCTGATGGATGGTGTCTTCCAGGTCCAAATAGGATTGGAACATTATTATCATTTAATTTATTTACTTGGATACCGATATCATCAACTGATTCAGCTTGATATGCAAGGTGGTTTAATTTATTTTCAGGTCCTTTTGTAATCGCAAGGTTGTGGTGATATGGTGTAGGGAATGCACGTAACCAAGCCCATGCAACTTCTCTTCCAGAGAAATCAGATACAACGAAGTTAAGAACATTTGTATAGAAGTCAAGCAATTCATCAAAGCGATTTGTATCATATACAACATGTAAGAATCTAGTAATTTTTGCTTGTTTAGGAACAAACGGCAAGCCCATTTGCATCATTTCAACATAGAACTCATATGTTACACCAATAATTGGGTCTTTAAAACGAAGCGTTCTACCTTGTGCAAGTGCTTGTGTTTCTTTTTTACTTAATTCAACTGGGTTTAAACCTTGCTCTGTTAAGTAATCAAATACAGCTTGGAATTGAGATGCTTTCTCAAGTTCAAACGCAACTCTTTTTAATCCTGCTTCAGGACCTTGTTCTAGGATTAAGTTGTGATGGTCTCTTGAACTTCTAAGGTATACGGTTTCATTTTCACGTTCAACAAATTGCATACCTACTACATTTTCATAAAAATCTGCTGATTTATTTAAATCTGTTACACTTAATACGACATAACCTAATTTTTTATAGCGAATCATTTGTCGTCCTCCTGTTGCTATATTAATTATTGAATATATTACAAATTTACATGAAATTCGACTTTTTGTCTAATTATAGTTTTTTGGGAAACGCTTTATTTATTGAAGATATTTTTTTGATTCTGTTGAACTTAGCATACTCATAATGCTATCAAATCATGTGTCTTGTTTTAACCAAATGGTCTATAGATAATACCAATCATTATGGTGTGAGTTTCGTTGATAATTTTTCAATCATGTCCTTCGTCATCTTTGTTAAATCATATTGTACGGTAAAACCCCATTCATTCATTGCCGCACTCGCATCAATACAATCAGGCCAGCTGTCAGCTATCGCCTGTCTAATTGGATCCGTTTGATAATCGATCTTAAACAGCGGAATATGTTTCTTAATTTCCAAAGCAAGTTCTTCTGGTGAAAAGCTCATGCTTGTCACATTATAAGCATTGCGATGTTTAAGCATGGAAGAATCTGACTCCATAAGATCTATGATTGCTTTTAGCGCATCAGGCATATACATCATATCGATAGACGTGTCTTTTCTCAGATAGCAAGTATAACGACCTTTTAGAATCGCATCATAAAATATTTCCACCGCATAATCTGTTGTTCCGCCTCCTGGCAAAGTGGCATGGGAAATTAATCCAGGGAACCTCAATCCCCTTGTATCGACACCATATTTATGAAAATAGTATTCAGACAAGAGCTCTCCCGCTACCTTATTCACCCCATACATGGTTACAGGACGCAGGCTTGTGACTTGCGGTGTCATTACTTTTGGGGCTGATGGACCAAATACACCAATCGAACTTGGTGTAAAAAATTGGGCCTGCCTTTCTCTTGCTACCTCAAGTGCGTTGATTAATCCGCCCATATTAAGGTGCCAAGCTAATAGAGGATTCCCTTCTGCAACAGCGGATAAAAGAGCTGCTAAATGGATAATTGTATCTGCCTGAAACGTTCTTGCCGCTTCGCTAAAACTTTTTTTATCCATTACATCAAGAAGTTCAAATGGACCTGACTCGACAACCTCTGAATCATTTTTTCTAATATCTGTTGCTAAAACACGGTCTTCTCCATAGAGTTTTCGCATAAAAAGAGTCAATTCCGAACCAATCTGGCCTAAGGCACCTGTAATCATGATTCGCTTCATATGAAATCCGCTCCATTCTTAACGTGGAATACCAAAATAAAGTTCTAGTTAGTATGAAGAAAAATCTTGTATGAGGATAAAATGAGTAACTGTATAAAAATGCTTTTCTTCCATTGTATGAACAAGAAAACCAACTGAACCAAGTATCGAATGTTATTTTTCATCTGGTGTTTTCTGAGCTGTCACGCGATACAACTACCTATGAAAAATGTCTAGAGCCCGCTGAAATGAATAAGACTCAACCGATTCATGCATACGAAAAACAGCAGGGACTTATTAAAAAGGAGGTGGGTTTTTCTTTAAAATGAAAAAATCGATTACTAATTCGTATATATATCGATTAAATGAATATTAATTAATAGATATTTTCTATTCGAAAATAAATTATTTTAGTATAATTGCAAAGGGTACATAGAATTCAATTGGAGGCTGAATAATGAAAAATTTGTTTACTGCAGGCATTACCCTTCTATTATTGTTATTACTTACTGCCTGTTCAGGTAAAGAAGAAGCAGAACAAAATGATAAGGCTGCAGAGTCTGCAACAGAAAAAACAGAAGAAGTATTTAAAATTGGAGCCATTCCTGACCAAAACGCGGCTGATATGAATAGAAGTTTAAGCAAATTAGCAGATTATTTAAGTGAGAAAACAGACCTTAAAGTCGAATATGTTCCATCCGTTGATTATGCTGCACTTGTAACGGCTTTTGAACGCGGTGAAATTCAATTAGCTTGGTTTGGCGGACTAACAGGTGTACAAGCGAGAAACATTGTACCTGACGCTGAAGCTATTGCTCAAAGACCTATGGATGAGGAATTCCATTCTGTTTTTATCGCAGGTACAAATACCAATATTAAAAGTCTTGAGGACTTAAAAGGGCAAAGCTTTACGTTTGGAAGTGAAAGCTCTACATCCGGTCACTTAATGCCGCGTTATTTCTTAGAGGAAGCGGGAATTAATCCGGAAAAGGATTTTGACGGTCAGCCAAATTATTCCGGCTCACATGACAAAACCTATAAATTAGTAGAATCCGGTTCCATGAAGGCCGGTGTACTAAACATCTCTGTATGGGAAGCTGCAGTGGCTGAAAACAAAGTAGATACAAATAAAGTCGATGTTTTCTACACAACACCAAGTTATTATGATTATCATTGGACAATCAATGTAGTGGATGAAAAATTTGGTGATGGAACAAAACAAAAGGTAACCGATGCCCTGCTTTCTATTAACAGCACAGATCAGCCAGAAATCATGGAACTGTTCCAATCGGATACATTTATTCCAACGACTAATGATAATTATAAAGCCATTGAACAGGTTGCCAAGGAAGTTGGTATTATTAAATAGAAGGTGAAGATGTTGTCGTCATCAACAGAAATCATTACAGTAAAAAATCTATCGAAATACTATGAGCGGAAGATAGCCTTATCTTCCCTTTCTTTTTCTATTCATAAGGGAGAGTTAATAGCCATGATTGGTCCAAGCGGCGCAGGCAAAACAACCCTGCTTAATACCCTTGCTACAATCGTCAAACCTGATGAAGGATACTTAACCATTACCGGCATCCCTTCTGAAAAACTAACCAACCGAAAGTCACTAGCTAAAAAAATTGGTATCATCAGGCAGCAATTTGATCTTGTCGGACAACTTCCTGTTATTCATAATGTGTTAGCAGGCAGGCTCGCAGAATGGGGATTTTTCAAATCATTGTTGTCACTTATTCTCCCTCAGGACAAAGCAGCTGCCCTCAATGCATTAGAAAGAGTCGGTCTTGCTGATAAGAAACTCGAACAAACGGCAAAATTATCCGGCGGAGAACAGCAGCGCGTGGCCTTAGCCCGTCTCTTATTGCAAAAACCAGAAATTATTTTAGCAGATGAACCGGTAGCTTCATTAGACCCTGCCCGTGCGGAAGACATTCTCTCTATGCTAACAACCCTTGTAAAGGAAGAGAACCAAACATTAATTACTAGTCTTCATTCAGTAGAATATGCCAGAAAATATTTTACAAGGATTATTGCCATTAAAAACGGTCAGGTTTTTTTTGATTTGCCCTCTAATGAAGTAAGCGACAGCTTATTATCTGATCTCTATCAGCTAAAGGAGCGGTCAGATAACGATGAAACTTAAGTCTATTTTAAAGCGGCAGCAAAAAAACATCCTATCGTTTCTTTTGGTGGCAGCCTTTATTTGGAGTATATTCGCTGTAAAGTGGAGTGAGGATTTAGTCCACTCAGGAGGCTTAGCTACGATTCAACAAGTCGCTTTAGCACTCATAAATCCTAATCTATCTCCAACGATTATTCAATTAGCACTCGAATCCACATGGATTACATTGGCTTATGCTGTTTGCGGGATGACCTTAGCCATCGTTATTGCTTTTTTCTTTGGCATATTTGCATCTGGGATTATGTTTGACCACACTGGGCTAAAGCTTGTTTTCAAATGGATTTTTCGTGGAATTCTAGGTTTTTTGAGAGCCATCCATGAACTTGTTTGGGCTTTAATCTTTGTCGCTATGTTCGGCCTTTCTCCCCTTTCCGCCATTTTAGCTTTAGGCATTCCCTATGGCGGGATATTAGGCCGCATATTAGCTGATATGCTGAACGATATTCCAGAAGAACCGATTCAGGCACTTCGAGCATCAGGCGCTTCTAAGCTGCAATGCCTTCTCTATGGATATTTTCCTCTCGTTCGTGCAAATATTATCAGCTATACCATGTACCGTTTTGAATGTGCCATCCGTTCATCGGCCATTATGAGCTTTGTCGGTTTAGGCGGTCTTGGATTTCAAATCCAACTCTCTTTAAATGACTTAAAATATGATGAAGTGTGGACTTTTCTCTTCTTTTTAATCGGAATTGTTGTACTTGTCGATAGTTGGAGTGTTCATGTTCGAAAGGGAATCCATGAAGCAAAAAAAGGCTTTACCTTTGTCAAATGTTCTTTTTTCTTCACCATCCTATTGCTCCTTTCATCATGGTACTTTATTTTTTCTTATGAACAGGCAAGTCTAAAGGATTTATTCTCTGAAAAAAATGCCTATTATGCACAGAAGTTTTTTTCTGGTTTATTCGGTATAGGTGCAGAGAGTACACCTGCTTTTTTGAATCTCGAGGCTTGGAAGGAAGCACTACAGCTGACCTACGAAACGTTAAGAATGAGTGTCTTGGCGATAGGAATCTCAACCATTGCTATGTTTTTAACCGTAATCCCAGCTGCAAGAAATATTGCTGACGGTTCCCTTACATTAATTAGGAAATGGTACGCTTGGCTTTTGTTTGGCTTCATACGCGTTTTGTATATTTTCAGCCGTGCGATTCCAGAACTCGTTTGGGCCATGATCATTATCTTTATATTAAAACCTGGGATTTTGCCGGGGGCCATTGCACTCGCGCTTCATAACTTTGGCATTTTAGGGAAGCTCTGTGCAGAGGTGATTGAAGATTTAGATGAGCGGCCAGTAAGAAATCTTGCCTCATGCGGTGCTTCGAAAAGTCAAATGCTTCTATATGGTGTGCTGCCAGCAGTAATGCCTAAATTTTTAATGTATATATTATACCGCTGGGAAGTCATCATGCGGACAACGATTGTTGTGGGCTTTGTTGGTGCCGGCGGTTTGGGTCAGCAGTTTAAAATGAGCCTGAGCTTCTTTCATTATACGGATGTTACACTGTTGCTCTTGTGCTACTGTATTCTTGTTTTTATTGCTGATTTAATATCAGAAGCAGCCCGAAAAGCAGCAAAATAAAGACATTCTCCATAATGTATGAAAAAGGAAAGCGGCATAAGTTTGAATGCAGCTTTCCTTTTTCATCTTTCTAAAGCTTTCTTTCCTGCAGCTTCATACTTTCATAATTTTCTAACACATCATAGGTAGTTTCCGGCTGTCTTGAAATAAACATACTCTCTGTACCAATCGAAAATAAATGTAACTCATGCATTGCCCTCGTACAAGAAGTATAAAATAATTCACGTTCCATTTCTCTTCCATAATTTTCTTGGGATGCATTGTACATAATCACAGCATCAAACTCAATCCCTTTTGCTAAATAAGCTGGAATAAACACAAGCCCTTTTTCATAATGGATGGATCCCTTTTCCATTAAATATCCATCAATATGACCTGACAATGATTGAAATGCCTGCTTTGTCTCATTTGCATTTTTACCGATAACCGCAATGGTTTGATAACCACTATTACGTAATTCCTGAATACACTCAAGTACTTTTCCCTTTAAATCCTGTTCATCCGCTACGATGGTTAATGTCGGCTTCCTTCCTTCACGGTTAAACGGCTCAATTTTATCTCCGTCAATGACGAGACCTCTCGTAAATTCCACAATTTGTTTTGTAGAACGATAACTCTTAGTCAATACAATCGTTTCTTTCTCTGAATCAGGATCAACCTGGAAGATATTCACCATATCCTTGGAATGAAGAAAAATAGCTTGGTTCATATCCCCTAGCAAAGTCATTTTGCTGTAAGGAAATAATTCCTTTAAATAGGCAAATTGAAAGGGTGAATAATCCTGTGCTTCATCAATAAAAACATGACGAATACTTAAGTTCACCTTTTTTCCTTCAATCCGTTCTTTTAAATACAAAAACGGAGTTGCATCCTCATAACTAAGAATATTTTTTTGAAGGGCTGTGATGGAAATTTGACAAATTTGCTCCCATTCGGCTGGCAGCTCTTTAGTAAAAGGAATCTGCTCAGTAAATAGCTGCTGATAGATTTTTTTCATATCAATAAATCGAAGCTGTTTAACACTGCGGATCAGCGGCTTCATTTCACGATTGACCACTTGTTTAACAAGAAACTTCTTTTCTTCTTCAAAATCATTAAACGTATCTTTAGTGTAACGATGTTTTTTCTTATAAGCATGGAAAGCTGCTAAATAATCTTCCTTCTCTAAAAATTGGATTTCCTCTTCCACCCAACTCTTTTTCTGTTCCTTTTTAGCCTGTGCCCTTAAGCGTTTCATCACCCAATCCTTGACGATTTGTATCCGGTTAGCGATTGACATCTTCATATCGAGCTGATAAAACTGATCCAAAATATCCATTTTGGAAACAATCACCCTGCCGCGAAAAAAGATATTTTTAAAGTAAAGGCCGCCAAGATGAATCGAATCAAGGAACGAATCAATATACTCTTTAAATGAAAGACTGCCCTTAAAACGAATGCTTGCCATTCTTGTATGATAATACGCTGAGGATTCTTCATTAAGTAAAAATTCCAACTGTGAAAATGAATCTTCCACCTGATAATGAGATCCTAATTGACTGTCTAAATACTCTTGGAATGTCGTCTGCTTCATATTTTCTTCGCCCAGTTCCGGAAGCACCGTTGACACATAGCTGTTAAACAAAGGGTTTGGTGAAAATAGCATGATATTTTCAGAGGCAAGCGTTTCCCTGTAGCGGTATAGCAAATAAGCAACCCGCTGCAGAGCTGCAGATGTTTTCCCGCTTCCTGCAACTCCCTGTACAACAAGTAATTTGCTTTTTTCATTGCGAATAATCCGATTCTGCTCTCTTTGAATCGTTGCCACAATGCTTTTCATTTGTGTGCTTGCATGAGAACCAAGCACTTCCTGAAGCAGTTCATCTCCTATCGTGATGCCGGTATCAAACATAGATATCATTTGGCCGTTCCTGATAATAAACTGCCGTTTTAAAGTCATTTCACCGGATATCTTTCCCTCAGGTGTGACATAAGAGGCAGGGCCTGGAGGAAAATCATAATAAAGACTTGATATCGGTGCGCGCCAATCATAAATAAGAAAGTGTTCCTCATTTCGGTCCATAAAGGAGGCAATCCCTAAATAAACAGATTCAAGCTCTTCTCCCTCTTCTTTAAAATCAATCCGGCCAAAATAAGGAGAATCCTTTAATCGTGCTAATGTCTTTAAACGCTTGTGAATCTGGCTATGACTGCGTTCCCGTTCTGATAATAGCTCTGCCTGCTGCTTTATACTTGTAAAGGTTTCGATAACGTCATCAGGTTCATCTAGGTTAACCGTTACATCCTGCCAAAATGTTTTTCTAAGTTCAAGCGCATCTGATTTGACATCACTGCCTCGATTTTGCAGCTTCTTTCTTGCGTAATCTATTTCAACAACCATCTGATTAATTCGCTCTTGTTCCTGGCGAATTTCCTTCTCTTCTTCATTACTCATAAGACCACTCCTACAAAACAATCGTCACCGGTTATACTTATTTTAATAACAGAAGAATTTGCTTATTTCTCTCTTGTTGTTCCTCTTCAGACGATAAATCGTATTTTTTTAGCAAATGAAACATTTCGTTTAGCTCTGCTTGGGTTGGCTCTCCCGAAAAAAAGTCGGCGAATCTTGTATTTATTTCTTCTGGTAAAAACAAACGTTGTGATTCAAATTTATTCTTTACATCTTCCTTGCTGTGATCTAATTTACAATTACTCATTCCTACATTCCCCTTTATATTCAATTTTCAGTATAAATGTTATTTTCTACTAACATCACTCAAATTATAAAGGTCTTACCCTATACTATCAAATGTAAACATAATTAGTCGGTTTCCTTATTTCTTTATCTGACTTTCCGAACTCCAGCAAGGGGATTCTTCTTAACCTTTGCAATTAGAGGTATACTTATTACGACAGTCTGTTATAGAGAAAGGAGAGATTCTTTTTGTCCATACAAAATCATAGTGAAACAGTGAAACTATTAGAAGACCTGCTAAAGATTCCCAGTCCATCAGGAAATACTTACGAAATCATTTCTTTTATCGAGGATTATTTAAAAGAGCTGAAGGTTGAATTCAAACGAAACCGAAAAGGCGGACTGATTGCCACCTTACAAGGGCGTGATTCCCTTCATCATCGGATGCTGACCGCTCACGTAGATACTCTTGGAGCGATGGTCAAAGAAATTAAAGGTGATGGCCGCTTAAGGCTAGATTTGATTGGGGGGTTTAAATATAACTCCATTGAAGGAGAATATTGTACAATCGAAACGTCTTCCGGTTTCAAATACTCCGGTACGATTCTCATGCACCAAACGTCTGTCCACGTCTATAAGGATGCGGATAAAAAAGAAAGAAATCAGGAAAATATGGAGATTAGGATCGATGAAAAGGTACATTCGGCTGAGGATGTTCGTGCACTGGGCATCGAAGTCGGAGATTTTGTTTCTTTCGACCCTCGTGTTGAAATTACTCCATCTGGATTTATTAAGTCAAGACATTTAGATGATAAAGCTAGTGTTGCAATTCTTTTGCAGCTCGTGAAAAAAATTCAAACAGAAAATATCACATTGCCCTATACAACTCATATCCTTATTTCAAATAATGAAGAAATCGGCTATGGCGGGAATTCAAATATCACTCCCGAAACCGTTGAATTTTTAGCCGTCGATATGGGGGCAATGGGAGATGGACAATCAACAGATGAATATACCGTGTCTATTTGTACCAAGGATGCTAGCGGGCCGTATCATTATGAGCTAAGAAAACGACTTGTCAAACTGGCACAGGAAAATGGAATACAATACAAACTCGACATCTATCCGTTCTACGGTTCGGATGCCTCAGCAGCCCTCCGAGCGGGGCATGATATCGTTCATGGCTTGATAGGACCTGGAATCGATTCTTCCCATGCGTTTGAACGAACACATCAACAAGCACTCCAACAGACAGCTCAGCTGCTATACTATTATGTACAGTCTGAAATGATTCTTTAATCTAAAAAGAAAAGCCGGCTAACCGGCTTTTTCCTTTTTACCACTATATCCAAACCCGTTTATTTTCCGCTCTTTTTGTTAATCGAAGCTGATCCAGCTTTTCGAGAAATGGAATCATTAACTTTCGTGACAGTCCAAGAATTTGCTTTGCTTCTCCAATATCAAATTCGGAGTTTGTTTCCGATTTCAATCTTTGTACCGCAACGTTAAAAATATCTCCATGCCAGTAATACTGTTCATCAAGAGAAACTAACTTTCCTTCTTCCTCAAGAAAATACTTAATATCATTGATTAAATAATCAGGAATACCCTCATTTTTAAAATAATCCATTACATAATGCACTTGATATTGATCTTGTTGCATCTTTACTAGCACATTTTCTGTTCGCTTCTGCCAATTTTTTGGAACATGAGGACTAAATGTAGCTAACGCAACAAATTGCCCCTTTTTCAGCAATTGGTTTCTTTCTACCCCAGAATCTAGTACATATTCTAACAATGCTTTTGGGAATTGCTTTTGTAATGGATGAAAAAGCTCTGCTTTATTCACCCCAGTCTTCATTGGATACTGTGAATGATAATAGGAAATCTTGTCGATAAATTCTTCTAAGAGCGTTTCAATGATTGCTTGCAGCGTATATTCCTTCTTTGAGATACGAACAAACTCCTCACCGGTTAACTCGGTTAAGATGGATTCCTCAGACAGAGAAGTCATTGTGATTAATTCTGATAAGGTCAGACTTTTTCCTTCCACAAGGGCCGCCGTTATTCTTTCTTTTGCTGTACCTATTTTTTTCTGCTTCATTTGCTCAATCGTACGATAACCAAATTTATACTTTTCACCACGCGGCTCAATCACCCAGCCGCCGCCAATCGTTTCCTTTGGTGTCGGCCTTCTTAGAATAAAACGGTCACCCCGCTTCGTGACAATTTCTTCATCAAGCCTTAGTTGACAAAGCACCTCATCATTTTCCGTTTCAATGGAATTACGGTCAAAAAAGACAATCCTCCCCATTACTTCAGCTGTGCCAATGTGGCATTTTATCGGCATCCGTTGTTTCACAATGTAGTCTAAATCACTAACAACCTGCATCGCAACATCCATTGTTTTTGTGACAATAAAATGCTCTGAAGAAACAAGAACATCTCCTCGTTCCAGCTCTTCTTTTGTTACACCTGACAGATTGAGTGCTGCTCTTTGCCCAGCAAATGCATTCTGGACAAATTGATGATGGACTTGAATTTGTCTCACTCGTACCGACAGACCTTTTGGCAAAATCGTTAATACTTGTCCTTCTGAAACAGCTCCTTCATAGACCGTTCCCCTTACGACCGTTCCTTGTCCTTTAACGGTAAAAACCTGATCGATAGGCAGCCGAAAAGCACCGCGAATATCACGCATTTCCTGTTCTTTTAAGGTGGCAATGATTTGCGACTTTAATTCTTCCACTCCCTTATGTGAAACGCTATCCACGAGAATATATGGGACATTTTCAAAAACCATACTTTTTAATTCGTCAAATATTTCTTCTTTGACTATTTCAATGAGTTCTTCATCTACTCTGTCAATCTTTGTAATCGCAATAATACCCGTTTTGACGCCAAGAAACTTTAAAATTTCAAGATGCTCCCTTGTTTGAGGCATGACACCCTCATCTGCGGCCACAACTAAAACAACCAAATCTATACCGGCAACACCGGCAATCATTTGCCTGATAAATCGTTCATGACCTGGTACGTCGACAACTGAAATTTGAATTTCATCATCCTCATATAATGGTGCAAAACCAAGCTCAATCGAAATATTCCGTTCCTTTTCTTCCTTTAACCGATCCGTATCTACATTTGTCAATGCCTTCGTAAGCGTTGTTTTTCCATGATCAATATGTCCAGCCATACCAATTGTAAAATACCGTTTATTCACCTGAAGCCACCTGCTTTTATTTGCGTTTTTATTATTATAACATGTTGACCTGATTGAAAACCTGGCCTGACGTTCTGAGGAATCTTAACATGAAATATTCCTCTCCTGCTTTGACAATTCAAACAAAAAAGCATACAAGGATGAAAGCAAACCCTTGTATGCATGATTATCAGCCATTTAAAAAATGAAATTCTGTTGTGCTGCCATTTTTTGTTGCCACTACTTCAAGTCTGGCATCGATTCGTTCCTTTAACTCAGGCACATGCGAAATAATGCCAACAAGACGGCCGCTTGATTGAATATCAATGAGGGCTTCAATCGATTGATCTAATGATTCTGGGTCGAGGGTCCCAAAGCCTTCATCAATAAACATGGTTTCAAGTGACACACCGCCGGCATACTGCTGAACAATAGCTGCCAGCCCTAATGCCAATGAAAGAGAAGCCTTGAAGCTTTCACCGCCTGAAAGGGTTTTAACATGCCGCTCCTGCCCTGTATATTGATCTAATACAAGTAATTCTAACCCACTTTGAACATTTCCCTTTGAGCGGTCCGTTTTTCGGTACAGCTCGTAGCGCCCGCTTGTCATTTTCTTTAACCGCTCATTCGCTTCATCCAGAATATCGTCAAGAAATGCAGCCAAAACATAACGTTCAAACGTAATCCGTGATTCATTCTGACCCTTCGCCATTTCATATAAATGCCCAATTAGGTCATACTTTTGTTCCAAAGATTTTATTTCACTGTTTATCCTATCAATTTTCTCCGCTATTTGTTCATCCTCTGCTTTTCTAATAACCATCTGATTAGAGCGATTCTGCAGCGTAACAATATCACTCTTAATCTTATCAAGTGCATTGTTTAAACCAGCAAGATCAGGTTCTTTTATACCAGAAAGCACTTTGTCCAATTCTTCAAAGCGATCTTTGACTGAACGATATTCCTCATGGTAGTAACGAACATCCTCTTGCAGCTGTTTCATTTCCTGTTCCGTTTTTTTAGCACGTTCATAAGCCGTGTACCCTTTAAAGCCCTGTTCTTCCATTTGTGTCTTAAACCGATCACGTTCAACTTTTAACTTTTGCTCTGCTTCCGCTGCTTGTTTTTCTGCTTCCTCATAGCGGGCCGTTTCGCTCAGCAGCATTTCATTTGTCTGCTGATAGCTTGCCTTCACCTGTTCAAAACGTTCTACTGACTCTTCATACTGCTGAACAGCCCTCTGCCATTCATGTTCAAACGCAGGAATGGTTTGCAGCCTTTCCGGTATTTTTTCCTTCATTTGTGAAAGAACGGTATTTTTTTCCGTAAACTGAATGGTTAAACGATTCACTTTTTCCGTTATAGTGATGAGCTGTTCATTCATTTGTTTTATTTCAAGCCCATATTTTTCTAACTCTTTTCCGATTCCTTCTAGTCTTTTCTTTTGCTGTTGCAAATGTGTTTGCCTTTCATGCAGTTGTTGTTTTTCAGCCCATACAGTATTCTTAACCAAATCTAGTTCGTCTAGGGAGAAGTCACCACGCTCGTTTGCAATGCTTAAGGAAAGCTCTTTTACGCTCTCTTCTAATGCCTTTTCTGCTGACTGAGCTTTGATAAGTCCTGATTCAGCCTCACGCTTTTCTGCCTCCAGCTCAGACCGATATTTTTTTGCAGCCTTTAAATCATCTTCTGACGGAATATCTCCTTTATCATTTGAAGCCGGATTTGGATGGTGCAACGATCCGCAAACAGGACATTCCTCCCCGCTATTCAGTTTTTCTGCTAAAATAGCTGCCTGTCCTTGCAGCCATTTATGCTCTAGTTCCTGAACAAGGGACACCGAATCCTCATAGCGGGATTGTGCCTGCTCGAAAAGACCTGTCTTATGCTTACAGTCATTCTTAGCCTGAACATAACTCTCATACTGGCGTTCACATTTCTCTATTTTTTCGTATACATACTCCAGCTTGTCCATTTTTCGTTCATTTTCCAAATACGTCACTTGCTCTTCTTCCAGCTGCTTTTTTTCTGCCTGTAACGATTGCACCGCCTGTTCAATCACTTGAATCCGCTTCTCGCTATTTTCCTTAGCTTGTACAGATTCATGTAACCATTTATGAAGACGATTAACTTCCTCGCTAAGTATAGAAAGCGAGCGGACATCCTCTTCTATTTGCTTTAACAGGTTAACCCTATTTAATTGAGCTTGGCGCTCAGGCTCTTTTTCTTTCTCTTGCTGCAATCTTATTTCCCATTGGGCATGGGAACTTGTTAAAGTCATTTTTTTAGCTGAAATCGCTTTTTGATTGGTTATTGCATCGTCTAACTCACGCTTTAATCGATGGCACAGTTCTTCTAGATTAGTCAGCACAGCCGCTTTCTGAGCAAGGTTTATACTTTCCTCTTTTTCTTCGATTGTCTGTTTTTGCCCTTCAAGCTCCAGCTTTCTTTTCTTTAGCTCTTCACGTGCATAGAGCTGTTTCATGATAGCTTCCCCTTCAAACAACTGCTGCTGGATTTTATCCTTTTGGGCTTCCTTTAACTCTGCCTGGACTTGCAACTGTGAAAGCTCGCTCGCTAGCAGCTCAATCTCTTCTTTTAACAATGGAAGAATCTTCACATCATTTGCAGGATCCTCCTGAAGCGTGAGTTTAAGTTCTTCATGTAAGGTAGCTTGAATACGGCTAAGCGTCTGCTTTCGATCATTTGTTTGTCTTTCCACAGCATTTTTCAACTCTGTTGCTTCTTCCTTAAGCTTATCTTCCACTCGTTTGTATATTTCAGTATGAAATAACCGCTGCAAAATCATCTCTTTTTCTTTACTATCTGACGTAAGAAGCTTGCGAAATTCACCTTGTGGAATCATGAGAATCTGCCTGAATTGGTTGCTGTCAATCAGCATGATTTCTTTTATTTTGACATCAACATCTCGAACATTAGAGGCAAGTATCTGGTATTTACCTGTTTCATCCGCTAAATACAGTTCAGCTCTTGCCCCAATTGTTGTATAGCCTTCCCCGCGGTCTTTTTTCTTTTCCTGCTGTGGGGACCTTTTGATTAAGTATGACTTATTTCGTAAGCTAAACTCCAGTTCAACCTCTGTTAAGAGATCTGAACTGGCAAATTGACTGCGAAGATCAGACCCATTTCGGTCCTCCCCGCTTGCTTTTCCATAAATCGCATAGCTGATTCCATCAAAAATGGTTGTTTTTCCTGCACCTGTTTTTCCTGAAATGACAAACATCGTTCTCGAACCCAGCTTCGTAAAATCGATTTCCTCTTTAGCAGCATAAGGGCCAAATGCTTGCATCGTTAATTTCAAAGGTCTCATTTTGCCACCTCTTCCTTCAACACCTTGCTAATGATTTCACTCATCACTTTGCGCTTGTCTTCAGTAAACTCCAATGTAGTCATATCTTTATAGAATTTTTCAAATAACTCAAGTTCAGATTTTTTGTGGTCTTTTAATATCTGCAGTTGCTGTTTTTTCTTCCGATCGGTTAAGTGGATTTTTTTCTCAAGATGGAGGACATTGGGATAGACCTGGCGCAGTTTTCCAATTGGATCGAGCAATGCTCCTTCATCAAGCAAGGTTACTTTTAAATAATCATCGACCTTTTCATCCTGATAAAATCCCGGATCTAAGAGTTGTTCAAGAGTGCCTTCTAATTCACGCATATCATTTCTCGGAGATAAAGAACAATACCTTATATCAAACTGACCCTTTTCATCCATTTCAATAATCGAGACAGATTTTTTTTGTTTCGCTTCTGAAAAAGAATATTTCATTAAAGACCCTGAATACTTGACTGATTGATGATGGATTGCATCCGGGCTATGCAAATGCCCAAGTGCCGTATAGGAAAATGGCTCAAAAAGGTCAACAGACACACAGCCTGAACCGCCAACAGACAGAGTTCGTTCAGAATCACTTGTTGCTCCTCCCAATACAAAGGCATGGCCGACAAACACATTTGGTTCATGACTATTTATATTTTTTTCGATTTGATGAATTAATCTTTTCATTGCATCCTGATGAGTATGAATCGTATCATCATCAAATAATTGCCGGACAATGCCTGGTTCTGCGTAAGGAACTAAGTAAAAATTAACCCCCTTAATCGATACTGGAAGGAGCTCTTTTGAAAGCTTTCCAGCTAAGTAAAATTGACTGTTACGATACCATGAACTGCCGAATGAAAGCCGCTCTGCACTATCATGATTACCAGATATCGCAACAACCGGAATGTTTAATTCAACATTTATTTTAAATAGAACCTCATCTAATAACTCAACAGCGTCTGTCGGGGGGACGGAACGATCATACAGGTCTCCTGCAATAACAACCGCGTCCGGTTTTTCTTCTTCTACTAAACTAACGAATTGGTTCAATATAAAGCGCTGGTCTTCTGTCATATAAATTCCGTGTACTAATTTCCCTAAATGCCAATCGGCTGTATGAATAAATTTCAACCCGCTTCACCTCTATTTCTCTCTTCTCACATTCTTCTATTATAACAAAATAAGAAATGAGGAAGTGAGCCTAATTATGGCAGCACTTAGTAAGTAAATGTATGTAAATATCAAACTTATTAAATCGACATAGAAATTCTTTTTCTCTCATGTGCGGGTAGTAAACATGGCCCTTACGCCAGATATTTGACTCATCCGTGTGAAAAGTCCTTTTCACACGCCTTTAAGCGGAGCTGAAAGGTTGCGATATGGTCAAATACCCACTAGTATATGTCGAAATATTAAAAAGGACATATGTAATAACTGAAATTTTCTTTCTATCAAGCAATAAAAAACAGCTCAACCATTGGCTGAGCTGTTTATATGAGCATATTAAATTATAATTTTGTTACGTTAGCAGCTTGTGGTCCACGAGCACCTTCAACTACTTCAAAAGATACTTCTTGACCTTCTTCTAGAGTTTTGAAACCTTCTGATTGGATAGCAGAGTAATGAACAAATACATCATTTCCATCTTCAGCTTCGATAAATCCGAAACCTTTTTCTGAGTTAAACCATTTTACTTTACCGTTTTTCATAAAAAAAAATCCTCCTATTGGCTGTTAAGCCATAAAAAATTTACCATTTACAACGTTGATAGCGTCACTTTCATTACTCATCCAAACAAAGGTCAAACCTGTGAATAAGCAGCATGTAATTATCTAACACGATGCATAACGGTTAAATAAAATTTATCATTATTAGTCTAAAATGTCAAGATTTAGAAAGCTCAAAAACCTTATTATATTAAGGATGTAAGCCCTCTCACAGGAGATTCTCACAGCAAGAAATTTCCATTGATTCGGGCTCGATTCTCACGCAATAAAACAATCATTTTCATACTATAAATTATAAAAAGTTAAGGAGGGGTAAAAATGGACATGTATCGTTCCTATCGAAAGCACGATGACAAGAACCACTTTTTTTCTCTTTATCGGTATGAAAGCAGCGACGATCATTGTATGGATACGTGCGAAACAAAGGATAATCGCAAAAGCTGTGTAAGAGATGTATTAAAAGCCATCCTTCATGCCCAAAAAGAAATTGAAAAACAAAAAATGGAACATCGTTCAAGCTGTAAATCCTGCTTTGATGACCTTTTTGCGGAAAAGAAAAAAGAAATAAAGAAAAATACGATTCCATTTATTCTTTACGGTGAGGACTACAAGCCATTTAAAGCCATAGGAGTAAAGGAATATACTTGTCAACAAACAAAACAAACGAAACTTTCCTGCCTATCATCCTATATTTTTAAAATAAAAGAATTGGATGGTAATTGTGCTGTTCTTGAACTATTAGTCTTCAAAAATGACCATAGAACCCAAAATGTCTGCTGTCAGATTAACCATATGGAAACTAAAGACCTAGTTAGTACGGGCATATGCATGACGGTTGACTTATCATGTTTTTTTGCTGTTTCTTGCTTACCTGCTGCTTGTTTACATTAATACAATAAAAGCTGAATCATAATGAGGATGGCTGCTGCAATGGTTCATTTCCAGTAACTTTCTTACTAGGATGTTACATTGATAACGCTATACCCACCATTATGAATCAGCTTTTCTTACTCGTAACCCTTATCCTCCAAAAGCCTCTAGAATTTCCTCTAATTCTTTTAAATCAACATCGATATCTGTTTTTAATGGTTTATGCTGCTGAGTAACCTTTTGCTTATTAAGTTTGTTCAATGGCCTTACAGGCATTTCCTTAAGCATTTTTTTTATTTCTGACAACTCATTTAATATTTCATCATTGCCTCCGCCGCTCACTTTTTTGGGATGCAAATAACTCGTAAGAGCTGACATAACTAGATGAACAAGAGTATTGTTATCCGCATGGTATTCAATCTGCTCTTGAACTTTTTGCGATACAGCATAAGATTCACCTGATTTTACATCAATGAATTTCTCAGGAATCATAATCGCCACTTTGTTGACGTAATCTGTGTGAATTTTCGACATTTCCGTCACCTTCTACCTTCTACACCTTAACGGTTTCATAATCAATTGCATTTACTTGATCTTTCTTTAATTGATTCATTTTTGCGAGGATCATCAGACCAAGAACATTCAGCTTCTCCATATCTTCAGGGAAAAAGAGTTGAATAGGTCTTCCCCTCTCAGCCCATTTGACAGCTGCCTGCTGAATTTGTTTTTTAGCTAATTTTGCCGCACCGCCAACTGCAATATATCTGGCAGCACCTTTTATCTCTGTCGAGCTGCTTCTAACACGATCAAAATACTCTAAATACTTAATGGCCATTGCACGTAACTGAGGAATAATATATTTGCTTATATCTTTTTTGACTCCTGCAAACGGCTCTACATACCATTCTGATTGTCCCTTAGCTAATTTCTCCTCTAATTCAGAGCGAGAGTCAAAACGATATAATTCATTTTTGCTTACCTTTTGAATGATAAGATCAAGAAACGGATTGATTCCAAAGGGTTCTCCTTCAACAGAAGCTACAGGTTTATTGTTTTTAATACCGACAAAATCGACGGTATCCCCTCCTAAATCACCGATAATGACACCTTTAAGCGAGTCCTGCACAATTGAATCATTTTTAATACCCAATGTATCTTGGTCCCTTGTTAGTCCAAGGTACGCACATGCTCCTTCTGCACCAATGACAACATCATGAACATGAAGTTTGACTGTTACCTCTTTCGGTTCTTCGACTCCTGGCACCTTATGGAAAATAACGGTATGAGTACCTATTAATCGCTTTTTGAATAAGTCTTTTTTCGCTTTATACTGTGTAGTGGGCAGTGAAGCAGCTAATTGATCAATATGGTAATTGATTTCCGTTTCTTCTTGATTGACTAACACTGCATGATAGGCTGCCAGACCAAATAATAGAATATAAGTACGATCTTCATCCACCTTCTGATTATTAATAGCCGTTAAACTAACATCGCGCTGTTTTGCTGCGCTTTTACCGATATAATAAATTTCCCGTTTGTCAACAATCGCATGGCTTTTAATTTCAATGATTAAATTCTCTTCAAAATTGATATCTTCCTCATCATATGGCTGTTCGTAATACTCTTCATCAAACAACGCTAATGCATTGGGGATTTGGTATTCATTTATCATCCCTGAATCAGAAGCTATCGCTTTATACCAGCTGTTTCCAATATCAACAGCAAGAAAATGTTGGTTATTCATCGGGTATCAACCTCCTTCTGAATCTTATGCAAGATGGGCGTTTTGTTGTGCAAGTACCTATTTTCGAAAATGCTCATTCGGTTTTTTGTCTAAATTCCACGTTTATACTGATTCATATATCTAAGCGGAGAATGTATACATGCATAGGATAAATGGAAAAGAGAAATCAAGGAGGAATTATAAAAAATGAGCGAAGATCATAAAAAAGAGTGTATAGATTTAAATATTTCTTCAACATTAGATGAAGTTCCAAGCGAGGTAGTAGCACCAGGTGACATTATAACAACACCGCCAGGCACCGTCCTTATGCATGTACCTGTTACACTTACAGAAAGAACAATCAGTACGACATTAAGCGCGAATATTCATTTTGACGACCCTGTTTTAGAAATCAAGGATGTGAAAAAAAGAGTCAAAATTATTCAATGCAGTCTGATGTTAGACCCTGTTACAGATCCTTCTATGGCCTTTGAGGATACGGGTGGACATTTATTTATCAGAGGTTTTGTGAGAAAGAATTTCCAATATGCATCACCGACCTATCGTGCTTCCGATAATTGTGTATCGTCTGAAATGAGATCACATACGATTGATTTACCATTTGAAATTTCAACATTTATTCCGCCTGCAGGCGAACCTGGAGGGTTTATGTCACCGCCGCAGCGCCCAGTATTAAATTCCCGCGCTGAATATGATTTCTTTCGCTCACAAAAATTAGGCAAAGGGTTCCCAGAAAAAGACCGATTCATGTCAAGCGACCTTTCCCAATTCCATCAATTGAGCACACAGCATTACAATCAATTACCATTCTGTGAGCTTGTTTCAAGCAGGATTTCTGAATGGGATGAGGCCATTGATCGTAAACCGCTTCACGGCGAGGCACCGTTTGAAGAAGGATATTTCCATGATATGGTTGAGAAAGTGTTCTTAACATTTACGATTAAAGTTATGCAAAATCAACAAGCATTTGTGGAGGTAGTGACTCCTCCAACTACAAATCTATAAGTAGAATTCTTCGATAAAAATATTTGGAGTGAACCGGCAATATCCTGTTTACCTAAAAGAGGAGCAGGATATTGCCTATAATTATTTATTCATTTATATTCCTATTTGAATCTAATGGTTCCTACATAGGATTTGTTTCTTCATAAATAGCTTTGTTTATTAACACGATTCGTTAACACAGTCTAATAAATTAAATTTTACATTTGGAAAAACATAGTGAAATCATCGTTCAAGGCGTTTTCACTTGTTTTTGTGTGGTTGTCTCTGGGCGAATACCCATACATAGTCTTTTGTACGGCATAGAATACACTATTCTGAAGCCCTGAGGAGGAAGATAATATGTCAGATTATAAAAAACACAACCATAATTGTGATGAACACTGTGATTGTGAAAAAACAAAACATCATTACCCGAATGTTTCAATTGGAAAAATTGTGACAAAGGTTCCTGTTGTATTAGCAGAGCTGGATTTACAAGTAGATAAAACTCACGTTACTCTTTTTCAAGAACCTGTGTTAGAGATTAAAGATGTAAAGAAAAGATTAGTTATCACCCAATGCCGTCTTTTACTACCGACGAATAAATTATTTATTAAAGGCTATATTCGTAAAAATATCCAATATGCAACACCAATAAGTGGAGCTGGAAACGGCACTGTTGTTATTTCTTCAACAAATCAAGGTGTATGTCCACCACAAGAAAACCCAAGTATTCAATCAAGCATCCTATCCCAAACAGAACAAATACCATTTGAAGTCATCACTGAAGTAAAGGATTTTATTTCGTCACCTGTTATGCCGGAAAAAAATAAACGCCAAGAATTTGATTTCTTTGTTTCACAGCCATTACCAATGGGTTATCCCGAAAAAGACGAAATGTTATCAAGTGATTTATCACAATTCCACCAAGAAAGCAGTCAGTATTATAATGAGCTTCCATACTGTGAGCTGCTTTCAAGTAAGATTATTGAGTGGGATGAAGCATTAGATAGAGATGGTGACTTATTTACAAATGACTTATTAGATGAAGGTACTTTTACAAGATCTGAGTCTAAAATGGTGATTTATTTCAAGGTGAAAATCCTTCAAAATCAACAGATTCGTGTATCCTCTACAACCAATGATCATGACTGGGATCATGATTGTGATTGAAGGAGAACATTAAATTAGTAAAGGGATTATACAACCAAGGTCTGTATAATTCCCTTTCAAGCTGTTGCAAAAATTTTTTGCGAGAAGGAGGTGTACGGAAAGGAGGCTACTATAGCAGCCCTTCCTGTTAAAAATGAAAAAAGGGAGAAGAGATGTACCCTATCCTCCATATCAGTATCAGCCGCTTTCATCCCCCTACAACTATCCGATGATGGGTTTTAGGGGTTACGACTATGCAAATAATGATTATGCTCTTAACAATCGGTATGCTCATAGAACAGAAACAAAGACCGGAAAAACCAATCATACATCTACTGCACCGGAGAGTACAAAAGAAAAGGCCATGACAAATAAGATTGCAGGTCCTAAGCTTTTCGAACCTCCAGTTGTTAACGATTTTGAAATAAAGGGAGTAAAATCAGAAAAAAAAGAGCAGCTTCATAAGGAAAAAGTAAAACCACATCTAGATGAAAGACCTATCACACAAAAATCTAATATAGCTGCTGATAAAAAAGACGATAAGTTGATAGATAGAGAGTTTCCTTTCATCGAAAAGGGTTTCCACGAAAAGAAAGCAGAACCAAGGAAATATACTCAGTCAGATAGACATGAAGGTGAGTCTTCAGTTGATGAAGAATTAGTTGATCAATTTATATCGATGCTTGAAGAGTCCTCTTCGATTGATGAATCTTCAAACAAAGATGAACCATTTCAAAACAGGAAGTTTTTTTTCAATTACAATGAATCCTCTTCGATTGATGAAGAATCTAGTTCTATTGAATATGAAGTTCCTTTATTTGAGGAATCCTCATCCATACAAGATGAGTCCTCTTCACAATTCTTTGAATCTTCGAGTTTTGAGGAATCCTCCTCTAGCCTTGAGGTTTCATTAGAAGAGGAATCCTCCTTCTTTGACTGTGAATCATCTTCAATGGATGAATACAATCAATCTGATGATGTAAAGTCAAACGCACTGCCAATTGTTAAGATGCCTATTGTACTAAGCAATGTTGAAATTGAGATAGACATATTTGACTCATTTCTCCTTCATTTTCCTATAAAAGAAATAACAAAGGTTGACTGGAGCGTTTATTCATTAGAATGCCAAGTTCCGTTACCATCACGAAGTCTTTTTATTAAAGGAGTCCTCCTTGCCACTATTGAATATGTAGAGAATAATCAAAAAGGGTCACTGCAAACCATTAGCATGCAGGTTCCATTCAATACTACTGAACAGGTTGAATGGCTTGTTATCCCTGAATTACCAAGGAGTTATCATTCAGAGTTTACGTACCAGGAACATGAAAGTATTCAATTGCATCAAGAGTTTTCAGAACAGTATGCTCACCCTATTCAATCAGAATTAAAAAACTTTCACATCATTTGGCACAATGAATTTATGTCTGAAAACGAACTTCTGAATGTTCAAGGAAGAGTGCGTTTGTTCATTCATCTACTACAGCACCAGTATATAAAATTAACAAATTAAAGGATTAAACTATATTTACTCATGAAAAATCCATCCTAATCTAAATCTGGATGGATTTTTTTACTTGGTAAACCCCCTTATAATAAACGGACTACTTTTCTATTTATTACAAAGGGATTTACGAAGAATCGTCTTTCATGTATAACGTATTAAAAATTTATTAATTTTTGCTGTTACTATTCTTGCTGTCATTTTTGTTATCATCGCTATTATCATTTTTATTAGAATCCTTATAGTACTTAGAGTATTTTGAGTCCTTATCGTCAACTAATACTTTTTGCATTTGAGACAAGCGGAGGAACAAACGAATTTCTGCTTTTTCAATGATTCTTGAAAATCTGCCGAAACTGTCTACATCTTTAAATAAATCAATCTCTCTGACTTTTGTACCTAGAAGCGTACACTCGATTGGCTCATTGAAGGTTTCAAATGTTTCAGAACCAGAAACATAAGGATTTGCTCCATGGCCTTTTTTACCCATTTCACGGTATTCATAAAGGGATGATTTTTGACTGTATTCAATATCCTCCTGACCAAATGGACTCATAACCGGATTATCTAACTCTACCGTTTTGACCGTTGAAAACTCAACATCCACTCTAAAATCTCTAACATTTGATGAGTTTCCAACAATGTATTGAATATTTTTATGAAGAATTCCAGTGATGAATAATTTTACAGTGTTCGGACAATAAGAGGAAGGAACTGCTTTACATTGAGTTAATGTAACATTTTTCCGAATTGATTTAATTTCAAGGACACGATCAGGTAGGGGAATATCTGCTTCAACATCAATTTCCAAGTCAATATCCGCCAAAGGTACAGATGCATTTAGAAAAGGATAATCAAGCTTTACTCCAGTTTTCCACGGCGCGATTGGCATAAGATCAGACCCAACCATTTTTCCTTCAACAAAAAATGAACCAGTACCTCCACCAGTATGATTTCGACTTCTATAGTAGCTGCTATTTTTTCTCATAAAAAAATCACTCCTTAACATATTTATCAAAAGAATTTAGAAGGGTTTAGCATTAAACCCATCACACTCTTTTCTTTCGACTTACTATTGTATATGCGTAAAAACTAAATCTGTATGGACAAAGGTTTATAGACTTTTACCTATTTTTTAAATAAAAAAGGACAGCCACACATTCTGGAAACGGTGAGCTGTCCAATTTCATTCATTATTTGTCTAAATTTTAGCAAAAGCCTGTTCCAAATCCTCTTTTATATCCTCCCATGCTTCTAGTCCTACACTTAAGCGAACTAGGTTATCTTCTATACCCATTTTTATTCGTTCTCCAGCTGGAACCGTTGAATGGGTCATTGTCGCAGGATGCTGAATAAGCGTTTCAGCATCTCCAAGACTGACTGCAATTTTAATTAACTGTAAATGATTCATAAACAATTGTGCTGTTGCTTTTGATCCTTTTATCGTAAAGGAGAGCATGCCGCCAGACCGATTCATTTGTTTTTTCATAATCGGATAATCTGGATGCTGACTATCACCTGGAAAATAAACCTCTTCTACCTTTGAATGATTTTTAAGAAATGCAAACAGTTTCTCTGCATTATCACAGTGACGGTCCATTCTCACTGGCAGGGTTTTCAATCCTCTTAATAACAGCCAGGCATCGAAGGGAGAAAGGATACCACCGACGTCCTTTTGTGTTGTGCGGGAAATGAGCCCCATGCACTCTTTACTGCCAGATGCTAATCCGGCTATGACATCGCCATGTCCACATATATACTTTGTTGCGCTGTGAATAACAATATCACAACCAAATGATAGCGGGGTTTGTAAATACGGAGAACAGAATGTATTATCGACAACAACTGGAATCCCCTTTGCCTTAGCAATGGAGGCAACCATTTGTAAATCAACAAGCTTCATGGTTGGATTAATCGGAGTTTCAATATAAATGCAGGCTGTATTTGGCTGGATGCTTCGCTCAAGCTCTTCTACAGAATCCATGAGAGAAAAATCATGATCAATCTGATATTTTTGCTTTAATATTTGAAGAAGCCCGTAGGTACAGCCATAAACACCTTTTGAGCAAAGGATATGATCTCCAGTTTTCGTTAAAGCCATTAAAACAGAAGATACTGCTGCCATACCAGAAGCAAAGGCCAATGCAGCCTCTCCCTTCTCCAATGCTGCTATTCGATCTTCAAGTATTTTTACCGTTGGGTTCCCTAGCCTTGAGTAGATAAAGCCTTCTTCTGCACCAGAAAAACGCCGTTCACCTTGTTCTGCATTTGCAAATGTAAATGTTGATGTTTGATAGATGGGAGGAACTAAACTGCTGCCATGTTCTTCTATTTGATAACCCGAATGAATGACTTCCGTTTCGAAACGTATTTTTTTATCCTTCACATTGTACCCTCCTGCTATTATCTTGCTGATTAAATCGTTTCCCATATCATATGATGAAAGAACCTATTTTGTATGTTATTTCATCTTTTTTCCCTACGATAAAAACGCCTTAAGCTTTTCGTTTAAGGCGTTTTTTAAAACAGAGAAAATCATCCCTCATTCCTCTCTAATAAGAATAGCAAAGGGGTAATCGAATAGGAGAGGATTTCATCCTATTTCTTCCCATCACTGACTTTAAGGGAGATACTGCTTTATTTATCCCGGCCCCTCATTACAACGCTCTTTGAAGGATTTTTACTACGTCTTGGGCCGTTATATCACGCGGGTTAGTAATCATGCAGGCATCCTGCAGAGCAATTTGGCTGATTTCATTAATCATATGTTCTTCAAAACCCATTTCTGAAAGACGCTGCGGTGCTCCAATTTCAAAGGATAACTGTTTGACATGCTCGATGCCTCTTTTTCCTGCCTCAGTTGTTGACAAACCAGCAATATTTGCCCCAAGCAGTTTGGCAATTTCCTTAAATCTATCTGGATTTGCAAGCAGATTAAATTCCATGACATGAGGAAGAAGTACAGCGTTTAAATCACCGTGCATCATAGGATATCTTCCGCCAATGGCATGACTGATAGCATGTACTGCACCTAGAATGGCATTTGAGAAAGCAAGTCCAGCATGAAGACTTGCCATTGCCATGTTATTCTTGGCTGCCGAATTTAGTTGGGACGCTACAGAAGGCCGTAAATTTTCCGAAACAAGTGTAATGGCATTTTTGGCAAATACGTCTGTCATTGGAGTGGCAGCGATACTGACATACGCTTCAATTGCATGGGTTAATACATCCAATCCTGTTGATGCTGTCAGATGGCTGCTTTTCGTTGACAATGTCACTGGATCAATAATGGCAATATCAGGTACAAGCGATTTAGAGATGATGGACATTTTCTTTTTTCTTTCTGAATCAACAATGACGGAAAATTGCGAAACCTCTGCACCTGATCCTGCTGTTGTTCCAGCCATGACTAAAGGAGGGAGAGGAACGACGATGCGGTCAACACCTTCATAATCAGAAACTTTCCCTCCATTTGTTGCTAAAATCGCGATGGCCTTCGCAATATCAATCACACTCCCTCCACCAACTCCTATGATTGCATCACATTCATTTTCCAAGTATACTTGTGCTCCCCGCTCCGCTTGACTTTCTTCAGGGTTGGTAGAAATATCATGGAAATAAACATAGCTTAACCCTGCTTCCTGACAACTCTCTATCACCTTATCCATCCATCCCACACTCATGACACCCTTGTCAGTTACAATCAAAACTTTCTTTGCTCCAAGACGGAGACAGCTTTCCCCTACCTGCTTAAGTGAATGATTTCCAAAAATCACTTCAGGCATAACAAATTTAGTAATCAAACCGTCCACCGACCTTTTTTCGATATGTATAGATATAAAACAACTTTATTACTTAGATTTTACTGCAGAACACGAAAAATTTTCAAATTTCAGTTAGGTTTTCTTTCATCTATTCATCTAATCGATTATATAATCAGAGAATTACCGTTATCTTGGCGATATAAGCCGAAAATTCGGCACACTCTCACAAAATATCGGCTATTCCATTCAAAAATTCCCCTAATTTCTACGATTGGCAATATTAAAACTATTGGCATGATGCTTGCTAATATCATTTGTGAAACTACTAAAATTAAGGCTTTGTTAAAGTACTGTGTTGATAAGCCAGATTTTTGACTCATTCGTGTGAAATGTTCATGAAATCAACAATATTATTTAACAAAGCCAAAATTAAAAATAAGGGAGAGAATAAAATGAAAGCAGCAGTTGTAAACGAATTCAAAAGTGCATTAGAAATTAAGGATGTTGCTATTCCAACAATAGGACATGGAGAAATTCTGGTCAAAATCGAAGCTTGCGGTGTCTGTCATACTGACCTGCATGCAGCACATGGTGATTGGCCAGTAAAACCAAAGCTTCCTTTAATTCCAGGTCACGAAGGAGTAGGTGTTGTCGTTGAAGTTGGGGAAGGAGTAAAATCACTAAAAATTGGCGATCGCGTCGGGATTCCATGGCTTTTCTCTGCTTGCGGGGAATGCGAATATTGCTTAAGTGGAAGAGAAACACTTTGCCCAAATCAGGAAAACGGCGGATATTCTGTTGACGGTGGATATGCTGAATATTGTAAGGCTCCAGCTGATTATGTAGCAAGAATTCCAGATGGTCTTGATCCAATTGAAGTCGCTCCGATTCTTTGTGCGGGTGTAACAACCTACAAGGCACTTAAAGTTTCTGAAGCCAAGCCTGGCGATTGGGTTGCCATCTATGGTATTGGAGGACTTGGTCATATCGCCCTTCAATACGCAAAAGCAATGGGATTTAATGTTATTGCTGTGGATATTGCCGATGAAAAATTGGAGCTGGCCACACAGTTAGGTGCTGATATTGCCATAAATGGCCTGAAAAATAATCCAGTTGAAACAATCAAAGAAAAGGTTGGCGGTGTTCAAGCAGCTGTAAGTGTTGCCGTAACAAAAAAAGCCTTCGAACAAGCCTATCAATCTGTCAAAAGAGGCGGAACGCTCGTAGTTGTTGGACTTCCACATGATGAACTTCCAATTCCAATCTTCGATACAGTTCTTAACGGAGTGACAGTAAAGGGGTCTATCGTCGGAACAAGAAAAGACATGCAGGAAGCACTTGACTTCGCGGCCCGCGGAAAAGTACGTTCACAAATTGAAACAGCCCCACTTGACTCAATTAATGAAGTATTTGATAACATGGTTTCCGGTAAAATCAACGGTCGTATCGTTTTAACTATGTAAAATAGTTCATATGAATCCTTCCAATGATAGAGATATATAACGTATTTACAGGTCACTCTTATAGAATTCGCCAATTTAGCAGTGCTCATGATGATGAGCACTGCCCTTTTCCTCCAAAGTTCTACTTATTTTTTTCATTCAAATAATATCTAAGCTTTCTCATGGTGATGCCAAGAAGTTCTGCCGTTTCTTTCCGGTTTCCAACTGTTTTTCGCAGAGATTTTTCTATAAATGCACGTAGGGCTTCTGATTCAAACTCTTTAATTCTATCAAGAACCAATTGTAATTCAATGATGTCCTCTGCTTTCCACATTTCCCTTATTTCCCGCTCCCATTGTTCAAGAAAAGAATCGAACCCCGGCTTCTTAGGTGAAGACTGACTCACTGCAGCTGCAGTTTCTAAAGCTCCTTGGGTATGGCGGGTTATTTTCGGTGGCAAATACGCCGGATGGATCCTGTCTGTTTCCCCTTCAGCTAAGGCTACCGCTCTCTTAATAACGTTTACTAGCTCACGTATATTTCCAGGCCAACTGTAGTTTTTTAGAAGTTCAAGTGTTTCCTCTGTAAATGATAGCTTCAGTCCCTGTCTTTTTACATAATCCTCTATGAATAGCGGGATATCCTGTACTCTTCTTCGTAAAGGAGGAATAGTTAATTTAACCACATCGAGTCGATATAATAAGTCTTCGCGAAAAGTATTCTTTGTCACTGCTTTATTTAAGTCCACATGAGAAGCAGCTACTAGTCTTGCTTTACTTCGCAAAATGTTTTCCCCGCCAACTTTCATAAATTCTCCTGTTTCAAGGACCCGCAAAAGCTTTACCTGTGTAGCGAGAGAGGCTTCTCCTATTTCATCCAAAAATAATGTCCCTTTGTCTGCTAATTCAAAATAACCCTTTCGATCTTTTGCCGCCCCAGTGAAAGAACCTTTCGTATGACCAAATAGCTCACTTTCAAGTAAATGCTCCGAAATCGCTCCGCAATTGACACCAATAAATGGATAATCAGCCCTTAGACTAGCCTCATGAATAAAATGGGCAAGCACTTCTTTTCCTGTTCCTGTTTCTCCTTCAATCAGTACTGTCACATTTTTTTGAGCAAATTTATAAGCCAATGAAAACAATTGATTCATTTCTTCCGTTTGACCAATAAAGCAGCCAATTCTTGCGGCCAAATCGTGAACATTATCCTGGGAAGGTAAAGCTCCATCGGTCAAAAGCCGATCAGTTAGATGTTCAATATCCTCAATATCATCAAACGGTTTTTCAATAAAGTCATAGGCTCCTAGTTTAATCGCTTCAACAGCTGTTTTAACCGTACTATATCCAGTCATAACAATCACCTTGCAAAATGGCTGGACAGCCTTTATATCTTTTAAAATATCCAGTCCATTCCCATCAGGAAGCCGGACATCTAGAAAGGCCAAATCGTATTTCTGATTTCCTTTCGCTTGGTCAAACTCCTGCCTGCTTGTACAAAGCGTGACATGATGTCCTTTATCGCTTAAAAGATGGTGAAGAAACAAGCAGATGTCCTTCTCATCATCAACTACTAAAATATTTGACATGTCAGAGAACCCTTTCGTCATGATTATTTACTTTCCCTTGAACAGGTAATTTCAAGATAAATCGGCTGCCTTCTCCCACTATACTTTCAGCTTTTAATGTTCCTCCATGCGCTTGGGCGATGCCAATACTGACAGATAGTCCAAGTCCATGTCCTTTTGTAGCATTTTTCGTTGTATAAAACGGGTGGAAAATTTCCGATAGGACGTCTTGCTCCATTCCACATCCATTATCCATCACAGTAAGAATAATAGTATCTAAGTTTTTGTCAATAGATGTTTGAAGGGTTACCTTTTTCTCCTTTTTCCCGGAGTCTTCCAAAGCATCCTTTGCATTTAAAAGCAGATTTAATATAATCTGCCCAATCTGCTGGCAGCTTCCTTCTATTTGCGGAAGTTTCTGATCAAGTATGGTTTCCACCTGAATCCCTTGCTTTGATAGTTGATTTCCTATTAAACCCAATGATTGATGAACCGCTTCATTTATCGAGCAGATTTCAAATAAATATTCATCCTGCCGGGAAAAGGTCAACAGATTTTGAATAATGGTTTTGCTGCGTTTCCCGCATTCATAGACAGCCTTAAGAAGCTGATAATTTGGCTCGGACGGCTCAGCTTTTCGAAGAAGAAGTTGAGCATTTCCCATAATAGCCGTTAACGGATTATTCAATTCATGGGCTACACCTGCAGCCATTTCACCAATAGCCGCAAGCTTCCCCGATTGAATCAACTGCGCTTCAATGCGTCTTTTTGCGGTTACATCCTCTAAATAAATAATGGATGCAAAATGGTTGTTCGAATCATTGAAAATAGGGTAACAATGACATTCATACATTTTATTTTCTATATGTAACTCATCGGAAGATGGATTTAATTCCAGTAATTTATTCTGAAATGGGTGGTCTTCCCCTTGAGAAAACAAAAGTGCGTCCACCTTTTGTCCAATCAACTCTCCCTTTGATGGAAAATACAAATGTGCTGTATGGTTTGCCTGAAGAATAACCCGGTTTAGCCCAATAATGATGATAGCATCAGGCACTGCTTGAAAGGTTTGTTCCCATTTCTTTTTTGTCAAGAGAACTTCATTATAAAGATGTGTGTTCTCTATACAAACCGCCAACTGGTCAGATAAATGTTGAAAAAAGGATAAGTCAGCCCAATGGCTTTCCAAATTCCCTTTGCTTCCAAGGGAAAGAACGCCTGTTACGTGTCCTTTTCTTATTAATGGAAATAAAAAAACGCTGTCAAGCTCCATTTCGATAATGGCTTTTTCTTCATACCAAGGTTCCTTCTCATTCTCGTTTTGTTTTCTGTATAGATAGGGTTTTCCCGAGCTCATTACACTCCAATATAACGAATGATTCTGTGGAAATTGCGTCCCTGGCTTTAAAATAATGGAATTTGTTGGATATACATTTGTCAGTATTAAATCTTTCCCCTCAATCATTGATAAACTGATTCGTTCTACTGGAAATATCTTCTTCAACTTTTCAAGGACATTCCTCAGTAACTCATCCATTGACATCTCTACGTTAAATCCCTTCATCACCTCATTAATAATCTCTAGTTGAACATTCTTCTTCTGCAGCTCACCCACCGTTTTCTTTAATTCAGTATAATAATTCCGTTTCGATGACTGCACCCCCGTAAGAAGTTCAATCATCCTCTCCTTATTTTCCACAAAAGTTCCCCCTTAGGAAGCCATTGGATCTTACAAATGATGAAACTATATAAGACTAATTTAGCAAAAAAATATCCAGTTAACAAAATTTTCTGAAGTATAATAGCAAATAAAAAGAAAATCTTTATTCTTGTACAATTGCAAAAAACCCGTCAAGAATGACGAGTTTTTTGGCTGTTCGAATGAAACCATTCCATATCATTTTCTCTGACTCTCTTAATTCATTGAAATCCAGACACTTTTTACTTCTGTATAGTTTTCAAGTGCATAAGAGCCCATTTCACGGCCAATACCCGATTGTTTATATCCACCGAATGGAGAAGCAGCATCAAAGACATTGTAGCAGTTCACCCAAACAGTACCTGCACGAAGATTATTAGCGATATAATGTGCATTTTTTAAATCACGTGTCCAAACGCCAGCAGCCAAGCCAAATTCACTATTGTTCGCCCTAGCCAATAATTCATCTAAGTCATCATACGGCATCGCAGAAATGACTGGTCCAAAGATTTCTTCTTTAGCAATTGTCATTTCATCCCGCACATCTGCAAAAATAGTAGGAGATACAAAGTAACCTTGCTCCTGAGTCTTTTTACCTCCTGCAACAAGTTGCGCACCTTCACTAAGTCCTTTATCTATATAACTTAGCACCCTTGTTTGCTGCTCAGCAGAAACAAGCGGCCCTATTTCTGTATCCGCATGGATGCCGGCACCTTGTTTCATATTCTTTGCATGTGCTGCCATATCAGCTACCACATTATCAAACTGTTTCTTTTGAATAAACACACGAGAACCGGCACAACATACTTGTCCCTGATTAAACATAACTCCATTCAGTGCACCCGGAATAGCCTTTGTTAAATCCGCATCAGGTAAAATAATATTTGGTGACTTGCCGCCAAGTTCCAATGTGACACGTTTCAATGTCTGCGATGCATTTGACATGATTCTCTTACCGACTGCTGTGGAACCAGTAAAAGCAACTTTATCAACTAATGGATGGTCAACAAGCGGCTGGCCAGCTGTTTCGCCGAAACCTGGAACAATATTGATGACACCTGGAGGAAAACCGGCTTCTTCAATTAATTCAGCCAAGTAAAGGACGGATAAAGGAGTCTGTTCTGCAGGCTTCAGAACGATGGTGCATCCTGTTGCAAGTGCTGCTCCAAGCTTCCACATAGCCATCAGAAGCGGGAAATTCCATGGGATAATTTGTCCAACAACCCCAACCGCTTCATGACGTGTATAGTTGAAAAATGATCCATTAACAGGTATAGTCTGTCCAACCATTTTCGTAGACCAGCCTGCATAGTAGCGCATATGCTCAATGGACAATGGTATATCAGCATTCAACGTTTCACGAATGGGCTTTCCGTTATCTAACGTTTCTAACTGCGCTAACTCCGCACTATTCTCTTCCATTAAATCAGCGAGCTTATACATCAGTCTGCTTCTAGTAGAAGCACTCATTTTTGACCATGGACCTTCATCAAAGGCTTTCCGCGCAGCCTTAACAGCAAAATCAATATCAGCTGCATCCGCTTCGTACACAGTTGCTAATACTTCCCCAGTGGCCGGATTATATGTATCAAAGGTCTTTCCTGATTGACTTTCCACAAACTGGCCATTAATATATAATTTTTTCTTTCCTAGTAAAAACCTTTCAACCTTTTCTTTTATCCCTTCAGTAAGATGGTTCATATCATTTCCTCCTAGTAAAGTATTCTTATCATTTGAAATGTTGAAAGTGTCTGATGTAATCATTTTCAACATTTCATTATTTTGATAAGCAAATAAGATGCCACTGGTTAAACAGCGATACTCCCCTTACATGACTAGCGGAAATCATACTAAAGCCGAAAAAACGGTACCTTTGGCCAATATACTGGCTATTTTGACCAATCATTTGTTCATTACAAATTTAGAAATACGGACTTCATACAAAATCATTAAATGGATACTAAGAAAAAAGACATTTCACGGAATGTCTTTTTCTTCTTCGTAATGCATATAGTTTAGTGTAACGAAGTTCATCAAAGGAGGCTTTCATATGATGGGTATCCGGTTAATCCAGATTTCTGCAGTTTATTTTGTTATTGGGGTTGGATTTGGGCTGTATATGTCCATGGCTCATTCCTATGAATTTGTTGGTGTCCATGCCCATGTTAATTTATTAGGCTGGCTATCACTGGCAGTTATAGGAGCTATTTACAGTATTTATCCAGAACTTGCGGTAACAAAACTGGCAAAGACTCATTTTTGGCTTCATAATATTGCGCTTCCTGTCATGATGATTGGACTTTTTTTCCTTATACTTGGTCAAGAATCATTAGTACCTGTCGTTGCAACAGGTGGAACGGTTATGGTGTTAGCTATTATTCTATTTGCATTGAACGTATTAATGAATATGAAACCACGGGCATAATTCTATCATTCTTAAAGAAAAAAACACTTTGTATCAATCCAAAGTGTTTTTTTCTTTGTTATAAGCTATTTTGACAAACCTAAAAAATAAATCGGAAAACCATCATAAAAATAACACCAGCCATTACTGTCCCCAACAGGCTTTTAGTCAAAAGTGCAATAGCAAAAGCGGGAATGGCAGCCAACAATTTTAAAATATTAGCAGATATTGAAAATTCACCTTCAGATAATAAAAGCTCTTGAGCTAATAATGCGGCCATAACAGCAACCGGAACGTTTTTTAACCAGCGAATGACCCATTTAGGCAATTCCATTTGACTAAGAAGCATTAAAGGCAATACCCGCGGAATAAAGGTCACTATCGCACAACCTAGGATAAGAAGCAATATAGTCCATCTTACTTCCATTTTTCAATCACCATCCCAATGGTCGATGCTAGAACAGCTGCAACCATCACACCTGTACTTCCGGAAGAAAAGAAACTGACAATTACGACAATGATAACCGCACTAATAGCAACCATCATATCAACAAAATACTTTTTTTGACTTAATATTTGAAGCACTAAAAGGCCTATGAACATTCCCGGTAACGCAAAATCCAGACCAAAACTTTCAGGATTCGGAATCCACTTTCCAAAATATCCACCGGCTATATTTGCTATAACCCAGTTCAAATAAGCTGTAATATTTAGGCCAACCATCCATTTATAGCTCGCTTGTTTTTTATTTTGCAGGTGAGTGATGGAAACGCCGAACGTTTCATCTGTTAGTAAGGACCCAACAAACATATTTTTCCAAGGAGTTAAATGACGAAAATAAGGAGCAATGGCTGCACTTAATAATAAATGTCTTAAGTTAATAAAAAAAACGGTAAAAATAATGGCCGACATCGGATTGCTGGCAGCAATCATCCCGGCAGCAATAAACTGACCCGAACCAGCATATAAAAGAAGGCTCATTAAGGTAATTTCAGCTATACTCAGGCCTGCTGTCTTTTCTACCACTCCTGCTGCAAATCCAATACTCAAATAACCAAGCAGGGTTGGGATGCAATCCTTTACACCCATCCAAAAACTTTCTTCATTGATTGTTACCGCATCACTTCTCAAGTCGAGACTTTTTTGACTCACATCCATCCCTCCTGTCTGAACTAAGATGTCATTTTGTTCTTATAGTGAAATTATTACTATACGAATCCCTTACACTATTATATAGTGAACAGACTCTATAATCATATCATAAAACAAATAGGCTTACACAATAAGGAAAAGCAGTGAGTGTCTAAAGTGAGCCTCACTGCCTTCCCCATTTTATTCTATATGTCCAACTGATTAAATCGACATAGGAATTCTTTTTCTATCATGTGCGGGTAATAAACATGGTTCTTACGCCAGATATTTGACTCATCCGTGTGAAAAGTCCTTTTCATACGCCTTTAAGCAGAGCTGAAAGGTTGCGATATGGTCATGAACGGAAGGAGAAAACGGGTTTTCTCCTTCCGTTCATGACCATATCGCTTAGATGAGTCAAATATCTACTAGTATATGTCGAAATATTGAGAAGGACTTATATATTTAGCAGGCTTACATCACTGGCGTTTTAACATCTAAATCGCCTAAAATTATTAACGCCTGAATTGCCATTAATAGTTGACTGCTAATAAGAGGACTTCTGATGTCTTGCTGTAATAAAGCTTCTATTTTACCCACTCTATAACGCAGGCCGCTAATTGATAATGATAACTCATCCGCTGTTTTTTCCAAGTTTCCTCCATTTAATAGAAATAAATAAAGGGTTCGAATTAAATCTATATTTTTTTGACAACTCATATCAATATGACCTAATAATGAATAAGCCATTTCTCTGACATTTCCTTCATTATTTTCATTAATTAACGTTCCAACCATTCCAAGTGTATCAAAAAAGGTTAATTGATTATTTTTGGTAACCATTCTTTGTGCACTAAGTGCTTCTTGAAATGCTTTAGGTGCCTGTATAACAGAGCTCGTTTTTCTGCTAATTCCCATATAAAAATGAGCGCCAGGAAATCTTGAATGTAAATAAACCATTACATCATGAAAAAAGGAGTATTTCTCCTCTTTGCCTGTAAAATAATCACTGATAAACAAATGAATGTTACCACTATTCCCATTCATCAAAAAATGAAGCTTTTGTTTGGCAAAGTAATAAGAAATAGATGCCATTACTTCTCGACAAAACCTTTGTTCATGCTGAAAGTTCTGTGCATTGAATGTATATCCTATGATACTTATATAATATGGCTTTGATATGTCATATTGAAATAGACTCGCTTTTGTAACCAATTCATTTTCTGATGTATACTGCCCGCTTAGTATTTCCTTTAAGAAATAACCTTTCATCTGTTCAAATGAGGCCAATTTTGTTTTTTCATACAGAAAGCAGAGCGAGCAAATGGAAACAGCCTTTTCAATCATCAACTTAGCTAATTCTTGCAAATCCTGCTGATGATTTTTATAAATAAAAGAAAAATATCCCATCTTTTTCTCTTGTAAATAAATAGGCTGTGTTAACATCTTGAAATGCTCACGCTGATTATTCATAGACTGAAAGGTTTGCGAAACAGCATTCTTTGACATATTTTTATTAATATATTGAAATAAGCCATTTGGTGAAAAATCTTTAGACAGCTTACTAATACCTGCAAAGGCGATGGAATGACCGTATACATTGTGGACAATCACAGGTATTTTACATAATTGATAGACCTTTTCAATAATTGATTCCAAACCGTTCTCTTTTATCACTTCTTCTGTTAATTGTTTATGAAGCATATGAACGAGATTTAATTGATCACGCTCTTGTAATAATTTTTCATAGGTTAATTCCAGCTCCTCTAATATCGGAGTTTCTTCTAAATAATATAACTCGTCTTGAATTTCATCTCCCCAAAGAGCCCGACTTTTACCTATAGCTAAACACTCATTGCTTCCAGAGGCACGGCAGCATTTTTCCTTAAAGATTACTGTATCACCAAAAATTTCTGTTACAAATCCACTCGCATATCCAGAAAGTGTGTAGCAAACCGGCGAAGTGCTGATTCCAATTTGATTTAGATGTTCATCCGCTTCAAAAGAATGTTCCCAAGCACTGTCCATTTGCAGCGTTATCTTACCATTTATACTTTTGATTTCCAGTTTTAATGTTTTGGATTCAACATATCCTTTTATCGAATGCATGACCGGACCATATTCAATTAGCTCATCCATCGTTTGATACCGTTCTTTTTCTTTACATTCCTTCGCATCACGGACACCCATATTCCATCCATAGCGAAATAAAAAACCCTTTGTCCGTTCCATTCCGATATTACGGATTAAATCTTTTCTTAAAGTTCCAAATGCATGTGCATCAACAATAATAGATCGATTTTGTATATAAAGACTTCGTGATAGGTCGGAATCTATTTGATCGATTAAGTGTATTGTTGTATGCATCTCATTCCCCTCTTTCTAAGAAATCAATTCAATTTGAAGATCACTCAATGGGCGTGTCTTACAAAGTAATACATAGCCCTTTTCTGCTTCTTCATCTGATAATGCACTTTTTGCATATGTATCCATTTCATATTGCCCTGAAACAATTTTAACCTTGCAAATACCGCACCCTCCTCCAACACAAGCACAGGGAACCTTTATCATTTTGGCGCGGGCAGCTTGAACAAGGTTATTTTCCTTTGAACATGGAAAAGATTGACCATTAATATCTATTTTAAACATAAGTATTCACTTCCTATTATAAATTTAAAAATAATTAAATTTCTTCTTCATTTGTTAACATTTTGTGACTATATACCTTATTAGATAAAAAAATCGTTTGCCATCATTATTCAAAAAGCCCCATGGTTAATATCACTAATATGATAACGTTTTCATAATTTTAGAACAATAACATGAACTGTTTAAAAATATAATAAATATCAAGCATAATTTGTTGGTATTTATCACTTATTACCTGCCTTTCCTATACATTAAAAGCCTGTTAAGAGTACGTCCTTTCATAATAAATGAATGAACCGTATCTTACAGGCGCTCCTTTTGGTTAGGCTTTGTTAAATAATATTGTTGATTTTTGACTCATTTAAGCTGTATGGTCATTTCACACGAATGAGTCAAAAATCTGGCTTATCAACACAGTACTTTAACAAAGCCTTTGGTTAAAAAATGATTAGTAATTGGTTATACTTACTTTTAACTGAGCTGCAGCTGCTTCTGGATTGGCATCGAAACTGATAGCGCTGATAACGGAAATACCATCGGCTCCTGCTTTTATAACCTCTCCGCCATTATTTGCCGTAATCCCTCCAATGCCGACAATCGGAATGGTGAAGCCTTTTAAACGTAAGTCCTGAATGATTTTTACTCCTTGAACCTGGTTTGCATCATCTTTTGATTGTGTCGGGTAAATAGGCCCAACTCCGAAATAATCCGCTCCCATTTTTAGTGCTGAGTCTGCTTCGGTAAAATTGTGCACAGACACTCCTAGTATTTTACTTCCTATTTTCTCCCGGACCAGATTAACTGGCTCGTCTTCCTGTCCAATGTGTACACCATCAGCATGAATTTCTAGAGCCAGATCGATATCATCATTGATAATAAAGGGAATCCCTGCTTTTTGACAAATAAACTGCAGTTCTTCAGCTAACGCATATTTTTCTTCGCCAACTAATGCACCCATTCCTTTTTCACGGAATTGAAAGCAGGTAATACCCCCTCGTATCGCCTCTGTTAATACTTCACTTGGTCTTCTTTTTGTATTAAGAGAGCCCATGATGAAATATAACGCTAAAGCACTTCTTAACTTATCCCGATTCGTTGTTTTCATATTTTAACTCCCGCTCTTCTTTTAAATGCCCAATGATTTGTCGGTCCATGTCCGCTTCCTAACTTTAAATCATCTTCAATTGCTGCAGTAATAAAACTTTTTGCAATCTTTACTGATTCATAGACAGATAGTCCTTTTGCAAGTCCAGCGGTAATGGCAGCTGAAAATGTACAGCCTGTCCCGTGCGTATTCTTTGTCGGAATCCGCTTGCTTGTAAAGGTATACGTGTCCGTCCCATCAAATAATAAATCCGTCGATTCATTTGCCTCATGGCCATGGCCGCCTTTAATAATAACATTTTTTACACCAAGACGAATCAATTCTTTGGCAGCCACTATTTTATCCGCTTCCGTATGAATCGTCACACCCGTTAAATCCTCCGCCTCCGGGATATTGGGTGTAACAATATAAGCACAAGGAAGCAAGTATTCTTTAACCGCGGTGATGGCTTCCTGCTGCAGTAACGGTGCACCTCCTTTTGCAATCATGACAGGATCCACAACAACTTTTTCCCATCCATATAAACGAATTTTTTCTGCAACCGTTTTGATGATTTCAGATGAGAACAGCATACCTGTTTTCAACGCATCCACACCGAGGTCTTGCGCAACAGAATCAATTTGAGCCGCAATGATTTCTTTCGGAATGGGCTGAACCCCCTGTACACCTAATGTATTTTGGGCTGTAACCGCTGTAATGGCAGTCATTCCAAAAACGTCCAATTCCTGAAAGGTTTTTAAATCTGCTTGAATGCCTGCGCCGCCCCCGCTGTCAGAACCGGCAATTGTCAATGCTTTAAACATATGAGCCTCCTTATCGTGTATAAAATGATCCGTATAAATCGATTTCTGATGAAGACACAAGGGACAGCTGGTTTATAAACTCTATTTGAAAACTGCCAGGCCCCTGTTCATCCGTTGTATTTGCTGCAATTTCAGCTGCAACGCCGTAAAAAACAAGTGCAGCTGTTGCAGCATCCAAATAATTTTCTTCAATAGCTGCAAACGCTCCGACAACAGCGGACAACAAACAGCCAGTACCGGTTACTTTTGTTAAAATAGGATGACCGTTACGAACGACATTTGTTACTATGCCATTACTGATAACATCTTCCTTCCCTGTCACAACGACTACCGTATTAAGCCTTTTCGCCGCATTTGCAGCAAGCGCCAATACATCTCCTTTCATATTTCCTGCATCAACGCCTTTTATTTCCCCTTTTTCTCCGATTAGGTTAGCTATTTCAGCAGCATTGCCGCGGATAATTGAAAACTTAACTTCCCCAAGTAATTTTTGGGCAGCTTGAGTCCGATAGGAAGTCGCACCCACTCCAACAGGATCTAAAATAACGGGAATCTTGCTCTCATTTGCTGATTTCCCAGCAGTAATCATTGCTTCAACAGACTCCCGATTCAATGTTCCCATATTTAAAACGACAGCGGCAGCAGCCCTAGCCATTTCAGCTGCTTCTTCAACAGCATCTGCCATCACTGGAGATGCTCCGAGTGCCAGCAGCCCATTAGCTGAAAAATTTGCAACAACAATATTGGTAATATTATGTATGAGTGGATTTGTTTCTTTCACACGTTTTAGCAAGGAATATACTTTCCCCTTTTCCATATTTCTCTCCTCCTATTAATCTTTTGATAAAAACAAAAAAGCCAGACCCATAATGGACCTGACTTGTTCATACAAGTAAAGAAAGTAATTGACGTCCTACTTTCCTACGCCGGTATAATCCGGATCAGGTCCAAAGGGTTAAAAAACAACATGTTTTTCTCTCAGCCCGCAAAAATAGGCACCCCTAGTAGATATACTAATATTCTCATTTATCATAATACTATACTGAGAGAATGTAAAGAAATTAAAACGTATTCCATACATTTGCACATTCTTCACCTGTAGGCTTCGAAAAACAGCGACGCTTAACACGTCCTACAAGAGGCTGATTATACCAGATTGGCGGGCAGTCCCCTGTAAACGGAAATATCATCCACTACATTCTGCAGACCAAAATCTCTCGCCATTAACCGTACGGTGCTCTAATCTCCTTGCTCTTTCATAAAAACGTACAGAATAAATTATCTGACTACTCTATATCCCATTTTAACGATAGGAAAAACAATAAAAAACCTTGATCTTATTGATTAGAACAAGGTTTTTCTTCTATCTGCCTTTTAAAGGCATTCACACATTAAGCATATTGCCAACTATTTTATTCGACTGTTCCTTCTTCTACTTTCTCTACGAGCTTAAATATAAGCTCATAAATGGCATCATAGGCTTGCAGAATGGTCCAATCTTCTTTGAAAGTGTTAAGATCATTTAAAGAAAAATTTAAATCCCAAAGACCGTCATTAGCGCTAAACATTAAATCAAACGTTGCCTCTTCATCCTGTAAGCTTTCTTTTAAAAAGCTTTTTAACCATTTCTCTGACTTTTTCGGTTGTTTTAACCCTAACATGACATCATAATTTCCAAAAGCACTGTCCGCTTCAAATGAAATGGCATCCACTCCTATCATGTTAAACCAAGGTGATTCCATATACATAAATTCATCAATATGATCTTTAAAATACTTTATTGGTTGTTCTAAAAATGCAGAAGATTCTTCGGCAATAACTTCCTCTGTTTCTTTATTACCACGTTCAATATAGACATTATGTTGAAAACGAGATAAAGACTCCTGTTCAACAAATGAAACGGAAGATTCCTTATCTTCTGATAGCAACTGATGTCTTTTAATATAATCATACTCTAGTTTGTAAATCTCTACTGCGGATTCACCGATATTAGCATTTCCTTTTTCAGTCAACAACTTTTCAACATATTGAATCATTTGTTTCCTTAACATGAATGTAATCATCCTTTTACTATGTATTTAGTTTTATTTTTTGAGATGTGTATTTCTATCGCTAATAATATTGAAGGTTTTGAAGCAAAATTGCAAATTCATTTAGAAAAGAGTGTCTTTTAATAAACTAACACAAAAAAAATCGAACTGAATTTTCTTCAGTTCGATTTTTTCAACTAATCATTATCTTCCTAAATCGGAAGCAGGAACTCCAGCAATTCCCCAATGAGTCTTAGGCATTTCCGTAACTAATACGCGAATATTTTGTTTCGGAGCACCAAGAGTTTCTGATACAGTATCTGTAACATTGCTGATTAATTCAGTAATTTTTTCAGGTGGTCTACCTTCCATAATGTTAATTTGAATTAATGGCATAACCATACCCCTTTCTGTATAAACCTATTTATCAAAAAATTATTCACCCATAGTGAAAGTAACTTCACCAAGGCCATCAAATTTACCAGAAACGAAATCTCCAACATTTAACAAGATAGCTCCTGTTAATGCACCAGAAAGGATTAAATCACCCTTCTTAATTTTTTGTCCTTTTCTAGCAAGCATGTTTGCTAAAACAGCGATAGCATTAGCAGGATGTCCTAAAACAGCTGCACCAGCACCTAGGTCTTTAATTTGACCGTTAATAGATAGAGTTGCTCCAACTAAATCAAGATCTAATTCACTAGGCTTTTTCAATGTATTACCAAAAACGACTCTTGATGTAGAAGCATTATCAGCAATAACATCAGTATGTGTAAAGTTAAAGTTTTCATAGCGGCTGTCAATGATTTCAAGTGCAGGTAAAACATATTCTGTTTTCGCTAATACTTGAGCACCTGTAATTCCAGGTCCTTCAATATCTTCACCAATTAAGAAAGCAATCTCAGCTTCAACCTTTGGATGGATTTGGTATGGAACTACTCCGCCATTATCAACTAACATATAATCAAATACATAACCATAGATAGGCTCGGATACACCCATTTGATCCCATTTAGCCTTACTTGTAAGACCCATTTTAGGTCCAACAATTCTGTGGCCTTGATCTAATTTTGTTTGAACTAGTAATTCTTGTGCTTGGTAAGCCTCTTCAACAGTTAAGTCAGGTTTGATTGTTGAAGTTACTTTTACCACTTCACGCTTTTCAACTTCTGCTGATACTAAATAATCTGTAATCTGTTTAATAATTTCACTTGCCATATTCATTTCCTCCTTGTACTTATCATCTATTTCGTACGTATTATTTAAAATTAACGCTAACTTGTCCTAAGTGAGCAAATCTTGCTGTGAATGAATCTCCAGCGTTTGCTACTACCATTCCTGAAAGGGCACCTGAAAGGATTACTTCGCCTGCTTTTAAAGTGATATCATAATCAGCTAAACGATTCGCCAACCAAGCAACACATGTTGCAGGATTGCCAAGAGCCGCAGCCCCTACACCCGTATTAACCATTTCACCATTTTGATATAAAACCATACCAAGTAACTCAAGGTCAATATCCTCTAGCTTTGTTGGTTTACCACCTAATACATATAAACCGCTAGAAGCATTATCTGCTACTGTATCTTGCAACTTAATTTTCCAATCTTGTACACGGCTGTCTACGACTTCTAGCGCTGGAAGCACATAATCAGTTGCCTGAATGACATCAACAGCAGTCACATTAGGCCCTTTTAAGTCTTTTTTCAAGACAAACGCAATTTCACCTTCGATTTTTGGCTGCAGCATATCTTTTGTATCAATTGTGCCGCCATTTTCTACTACCATACTGTCTAAAAGATGACCATAATCAGGCTCATCAACACCTAACATTTTTTGTACTGCTAAAGAAGTTAAGCCAATTTTCTTTCCGACAATGATTTGTCCTTCGGCTAATTTCTTTTTAATATTCTCTAGTTGAATGTAGTATGCCTCATCAACAGTAATCTCTGGATCCACTGTAGTAATCGGGTCGATGCCTACTTTTGTTTCTTCAGCTTCTGCAAGTTGTGCGGCAAATTTTTCAATTTTGCTTGTCATTTCTATCATCCCTTCTTATGTAAATTTTTAAAATAGGCTCTGTTAAATCGTATTGTTAATTTTTGACTCATTTAAGCTGTATTGTCATGAAGTGGTGGGAGAAAATGCATTTTCTCCCACCACTTCATGACAATACAGCAACCTTTCAGCATAGCTGAAAGGCGTGTGAAATGTTCATTTC
>Ga0182742_1000755_pt1 | contig 47227 bp, 36 predicted proteins | sample eDN5th37CBELigMG_FD_128880 | JGI IMG/M metagenome (GOLD analysis project Ga0182742, IMG submission 128880) | Enriched Miracle-Growth compost microbial communities from Emeryville, California, USA - eDNA 5th pass 37_C BE-Lig MG (version 2)... ...
CTGCCTGCAGCTCGTGCACTGCCATCCCGGCAGCCAGCTGCAGGACATCCGTCGCGTGAAGGATGCGATCAACGAGCTGGCCCACGTGTACGCCGAGCTCAAACTCATGGGCGCCGGCCTGCAGTACATCGATGTCGGCGGCGGGCTCGGCGTCGACTACGACGGCAGCGGCACGAATTTTTCTTCTTCGATGAACTACACGCTCGGCGAGTATGCGAGCGACGTGGTGTATCGAATCGCGAGTGTCTGCAACGCGCGCGACATTCCGCATCCCATGATCGTGAGCGAGTCCGGCCGCGCCATCGCTGCGTACAGCAGCGTGCTCATCTTCAACGCGCTCGGCTCATCGGCCCTCGACAAGTTTCGCGTGACCGGCGACGAGTCCGTCGACTACACGGGCTCCGAGGAGTTGCCGCAGCCGGTGGCGGATCTGTTTGAGGCGTATCGCTCGGTATCCGAGCGGCGTCTCGTGGAGTGCTATCACGACGCGCTGACCGCTCGGGACCAGATCCTCCAGATGTTCAACCTCGGACTCCTCTCGCTCTCTTTCCGCGCGCTCGCCGAGAGGATCTACTGGGCCACCCTCACCAAGATCCGGGACTGCTACCGCCGCCTGGACCGAAGGCCTGAAGAGCTGGAGGACCTGGAAACGCTGCTGTCGGATACCTATTTCTGCAACTTCTCGGTATTCCAGTCGCTCCCCGACAGCTGGGCCATCGACCAGCTCTTCCCCATCATGCCGATCCACCGGCTGGACGAGCGCCCGACCCGCACAGGTGTGCTCGCCGATATCACCTGCGACTCGGACGGGAAAATCGATAAGTTCGTCTCCCTCCGGGACGTGAAGCGGGCGCTTGAGCTGCACGATCTGCGCCCCGGCGAGGAGTACTACCTCGCCGCGTTCCTGGTGGGCGCCTACCAGGAGACCCTCGGAGACCTCCACAATCTCTTCGGAGATACCCATGTGGTCCACATCCGCCTGCACGACGAAGGCGGCTGGTGGATCGAGGAGATCGTGAAGGGGGACACCGCGAACAAGGTGCTGGAGTACATGGAGTACGACGTCGAGGAGCTCTACCCGGCCCTGTCCCGGGACTGCGAGCGCGCCGTGCGGGACGGGCGCATGACCCTCGCCGAAAGCCAGCTGCTGAAGCGGTTCTACGAAGGGGAGCTGAACGGATACGCCTACCTGGAACCGGCCGGCGCGGTGTAGCCGCAAGGGGGACTGGTCGCTCGTATGACCGGTTCCGGTTGTATCAACCCCGGTACTCGTCGCACGGAATCAAACCACGGTCCCGGGCCCCTACCTGTAGTCACACTTCAAGCTGTACCACCAGACCGGTCGATTTCGTCCCTTGTTACCGGGAAAAACCGCGTCGGCCGCGGAAGGGGTCGAAAGGGTGGCACCCGCGGTTGCACAGGATGCCCGCAGTGTTTTGCACTGCTGTTTACTTGGCCGTAGGGCCGGGAGTAGCATCCGGCGGGCGTTCGGTCTCCGCGACGGATTTACCGCCAGTGCGTGAGTTGAGCCCACTTCTTCGCCCGAAACGGTCTCTTCGGCGCGCGAACGCAAGGTGCAGGCCGCCGGCCCAAGCGCTGCGCATTGACTACTACTAATAGAACGATCGTGTGCCTTGAAGCCTTGACCTGTTTGAACGTCTCACACGCGGTTCATGCGACCGACTCGTGCGGCTCGCCGCTGTCCGCTTTCTTCAAGCGAGTGATTGGATGACGACGATCTACGTGGGGAACCTCCCCTTCAGCGCGACAGAGCAGGACGTCCGAAGCCTCTTCGAGCGTCACGGCAAGGTCGATTCGGTGAAGCTCATCAATGACCGCGAGACCGGAAAGCCGCGCGGCTTCGGTTTCGTCGACATGCCGCAGAGTGAGGCACAGGCAGCCATCCAGGCCCTCAACGGGTTCCAGATGGCGGGCCGACCGCTGCGTGTGAACGAAGCGCAGGAACGGCCGCAACGCCCGCGCCAGGGCGGCGGTCCTTTCCGCCGCTAGAACGAAGATCCGGCTTCGGCCGCTTGCGCCGGGGGCGCGCCGGCGTTCGGTCTTGCAAGGGAACCCCGCCGCGCGCGGGGTTCTTTGTTCTGGCGCTCCGCGTTATCGTTCGCCTGCATCGCGACGCATACGGTGAGGGTCGCGAGCCGCAGTGGACAGTATGAGGAGCGTTTCATGTCGGCATTCGTGAGAGCGACGCGCGCGGTCGTGTCGACCATCGTCATGTCCACGATGCTCGCGGCATGCGTGTCGGGCATGAGCTCACGACAGGCGACGAGCCAGAAGCTCGACACGATCCTCGCCGGCTCTCACCGCCCCGCCGAGAACCGCGCCCGCGACGTCTGGCGGCACCCGAAGGAGACGCTGCTTTTCTTCGGCGTGCGGCCGGAGATGAAGATCATGGAGATCTGGCCGGATCCGGCCGGGTGGTACACGGAAGTGCTCGCGCCCCTCGTGAGGGAAAAGGGCGAATACCACGCCGCCGTGCTCGACCCGGCACCGGGCGTCGCGAACCAGGAAAAGCGCGTTCAGGATTTCCGGCAGAAGCTCGCGGCGAATCCCGCGCTGTACGACAAGGTGATCGTCTCGACGCTCTACATGGATGGGCGGGACATCGCTCCGCCTGGGTCGCTCGACATGATCCTCACGTTCCGGAACATCCATAACTGGATGGCGCGCGGCACGGCGGAGAAAGCATTCGCGGCGATGTATCGGGCGTTGAAGCCGGGCGGCGTGCTCGGCGTTGTCGAGCATCGGGGCAACCCGGCCGTTCCGCAGGATCCGCAGGCGAAGTCGGGCTACGTCAACGAGCAGTACGCGATCGACCTGATCCAGCGCCAGGGATTCCGGCTCGAAGCGAAGTCGGAGATCAACGCGAATCCGCGCGACACGAAGGATTACGAGCAGGGCGTGTGGACGCTGCCGCCGGTTTATCGGCTCGGCGACAGGGATCGCGAGAAGTACGCTGCTATCGGGGAGAGCGATCGGTTCACGCTGAAGTTCGTGAAGCCCGTGAGGCGATAACGGGGGAAGCCCTCAATCGCCGGGCGGCTCGAACCCAGGAGAAACCAGGGAGCCTGTCGCCGTGCTGCTTCCGAGCCGCCCGGCGATTGAGGGCTGCTTCACTCTCTCACCACATTTCCTTGAGCCGCGCCCCGATATCGAGGCCGGTAGCCTCCTCCGACCCCTGCAGCGCCGCCTCTCCCATCGCCATCCCCTGGAAGCTGCGTGCTTCGAAGCACTTCAGCACCTTCTCGGTGAGGAAGCGGCTTCGCCCTCCATACACATGCGCATCGCCGTTGCGCTGCTGCTGCGTGAGGTGGAATTTCAGCGGCGCCATCAACAGCAGCTCGTTCTGCGCGCGGGTCATCCCCACGTAGAGCAGCCGCCGCTCTTCTTCGATGAGCTCGGGTCGGCCCGTCGCGAACTCGTTCGGAAAGCTGCCGTCCACGACGTTGAGGAGGTACACCGTGTCCCACTCCATCCCCTTCGCTGAGTGGATGGTGGAGAGCGTCAAGTAGTCCTCGTCCATCAGCGGCTGGCCGGCGAGATCGCTCGTGGCGTTCGGCGGGTCCAGCGTCAGCTCCGTGAGGAATCGCTCGCGAGAGGCGTATTGCCCGGAGAGATGCTCGAGCTGATCCAGGTCGCCCACGCGAGTATGGAAGTGCTCGTAGATGCGCTCGAAGTGCGGGCGATACCACTCGCGCACCATGTTCACCTGGCCCGGCCACTGCCTCTGCGGGTCCGCGAGGGCGGTCATGAGATCGCAGGTCTTGCGCCATTCCATGCCCATGGCCTGCGGCACCGTATAGGTCTTCAGCGCTTCGAATGACCCGCCGTTGCCCTGCACGTGCTCGATCACCTTCTGCGCGTTCGCAGGACCGAACCCCGGCAGAAGCTGGATCATCCTGAATGCGGCGACGGTGTTGCGCGGGTTGTCCGCCCAGCGCAGCACGCTCATGAGGTCCTTGATGTGCGAAGCCTCGAGGAACTTGAGTCCGCCGTACTTCACGAACGGAATCTTCCGGCGCGTGAGCTCGACTTCGAGCACGTCGCTGTGGCTTGAAGTGCGGAACAGAACGGCCTGCCGTTTCAGCGGAACGTTCGCCTCACGACGCTTCAGCACCTCCGTGCACACGCACTCGGCCTGCGCTTGCAGATCTTCCACCGTGACGAGCGCCGGCTTCTGCGTTCCTTCACCACGGAACGAGAGCAGATGCTTCCGGTACTGGCGAGGCGCGTCCGCCATGAGCGCGTTGGACGCGTCCAGCACGAGCTGCGTCGAACGATAGTTCTGCGCGAGCGTGACCACCTCGGCTCGCGGATTGAAGCGATCCGGAAAGCCCAGGATGTTCTCGACGGCCGCCGCGCGGAAGGAGTAGATCGCCTGCGCGTCGTCGCCCACGACAGTGACGCCCGAACCATCCGGCCGCATGGCGTGCAGAATCTCGGCCTGAAGGCGGTTCGTATCCTGATACTCGTCGACCAGGATGTGATCGAAGTGCGAACCCACGTGCTGCGCCAGACGCGGGTCGCCCATCATCGCGTGCCAGTAGAGGAGCAGATCGTCGTAATCGAGGATGCTGCAGCGTTGCTTGCGCTCGACGTAAGCGCGATAAAGCTTGGTGAGATCCGCTTCCCACTGCACGCACCAGGGATACTGCAGCTCCAGCGTCTCCTTCAAAGAGCGCTGAGTGTTCACCCGGTACGAATAGATCTGGAGGCAGGTTTCCTTGCGCGGGAAGCGCTGCTCCTTGCTCGCGAAGCCGAGCTCTGTGCGCACGGTGTCCATGAGATCCGCGGAATCGCCGCGATCCACGACCGTGAAATTCGGATCGAGCTTCAGATGCTTCGCGTAATGGCGCAGAAGCCGGTTGCCGATGGAGTGAAACGTGCCGGCCCACGTGAGGCGCTGGGACACCGTTTGATTGACGCCGCCCAGGGGCTCTTTGAGCGCGATCTTCACGATCTCCTGCGCACGCCGGCGCATTTCCGTGGCCGCGCGACGCGTGAAGGTGAGCATGAGGATGCGCGCGGGATCCACGCCATTGATGGCCAGATGGGCCACGCGATGCGCGAGCGTGCTGGTCTTGCCCGTGCCGGCACCCGCAACGATGAGCAGCGGGCCCGCCCTCACGCCCCGGGTGGAGCCCTGAGTGAAGGGCTCGCCATACGCGACGGCCTTCCTCTGAGGCCCGCTGAGCTTCTCAAGATGTGACGCAGTCGACATGCGCGGGGACTATACGTAACGAGATGAGCGCCCGCTATCGATCTGGTTCACTGGAAACGTCGGGCCAGGGCGACGCCGCGCGCAAATTCATCCAGTCATCGAGGGCCCGGAGCACTGGTTGGCTGTCCGCACCAGAATGGACGAAGCGCTCCGACGGCAATTCGAGAAATGCGTCGCCATGCGGTGGCCGCGACTCGACCGAGCGCTGCTCGCCCGCGTGGTGACCTGCGTGCCGCGACGGATCGTTTGCCCGCGCGCGTAACCGCGCGACTCTCTCCGACTCCTCGACCCGGCACAGCACCTGCGCGACGCGCGCGTTACCGACCGCGGCGCTGAGTGCGGCTTCATGCTCGCCGCTCCGGAAATTGCCCTCGAGAAGAAAGCTCAGGCCTGCGAGGCGCAACTCGCGCGACATCCGGAACAGGCACGCGAAACTCGCATCGCTCAGAACACGCGAACGTGCCGCATCGGCCGCACCGATCACGTCGAGCAAGGGCTCCTTGATGAAATCCTTCGCGAGGAGCGGAAGCCGATAGCGAGCGGCAAGCTCGCGCGCGAGCGTGGTCTTGCCCGCCCCAGGCAGCCCGGTCACGAGAATGACGCTGACGCTCGACATGATTTGAACTGTACACGTACCAGCGACTACCCTTCTTCAATGACAGTACATGACAGCTCAGTCCAGTTCCGCGGTCGGGTAATCACGGTCACAGTCGACGATGTCACGCTTCCGAACGGGCACCGGACGAACCTCGAAATCGTTCATCACCCCGGCGGCGCGGCCGTAGTCGCGATCGACAAGGACCGGAAGGTCTGCCTCCTTCGTCAGCATCGCCATGCCGTCGGCGGATACCTCTGGGAGCTGCCCGCCGGAAAGCTGGAACCGGGCGAGCCCCCGATCCACACCGCGCGGCGCGAGCTCGTGGAGGAAGGCGGCTTCGAGGCCGCGGAGTGGGAGAGCCTCGGGACGTGCACGCCCTCCCCCGGCGTGCTGCGCGAGATCGTGCATCTTTTTCTGGCCACCGGCCTGTCTCCCGTCGCCTCGGCCCCCGAGTCGGCGGAGGTGTTCGAAGTCCACTGGGTGCCGGTGGACGAGGCGTATCGCTGGATCCTCGACGGCACGATCAACGACGCGAAGACGATCGTGGGCATCGTCCGGGCCCTGGATCGGGTTTGAGACAGTCAGGTTATGTCCTGAGCGCCTGACGATCCGCGTCACTTTTGGTCATTTCGTGACGGGGTACTCAGTTGCGTGTCCGTCACGGGCTGCATAGTTGCGTCGCCGGGAATGGGGCCGGCGCACAACACAAACACAACTTAATCCGTGAAGAGACAGAACGGACAATGGGCTCCCGTAGAGTCCGACGACCGCCCGGAAACCGAGCGGCAGCAGCGACGGGTCGGCCGCATCGTGCACGACGACCGGGGCAGCGCCACACTTGAGTGGCGTGAAGCTCCCGCGAATTACGAGCGCCAGAAATTCGAGCTTGAATCGAGCGACGGCAGCAGCCGCGGCGACTACAAGCTGCGTCGCGGCCTCGAGCCGACGCTCGAGATCTGCAACGACGACACGTTCAATCCCTACGAGCGCAAGGGCAGCACCTTCTCCGGACGCGGGAGCGCTCCTGCAGCGCCGGGCAAGGGCGGCAAGCGCGATCTTCGGAAGCTCTCGGAGTGGATGAAGATGATGCGCGCGATGGAAGAGCGCAAGAAGAACGGCGGCTAGGCGAATCGCTCGATGTGCGCGACCTTGCGCGCATCGGTGAGCCGGTAGAAACGTCGCAGCTCGGCGAGCACTCCGCCCTCCAGCAGGTCTCCCGTGACCGCCGTTCGCGAATCGCCGAGCGACCGCGCCAGCTTGCGGCAGAATCTCTCCGCGTGCCGCGTAGCCGTGCGATACAGGCTCTCACGCCCCTTCGCCAGCATTGGGTCGATGCGCGTGCGTTCGAAGAGAACGTGCAGCAGCTCCGCCGGAAAGCGCTCGGGGTATTGCTGCTTCAGAAGCAGATAACTCGCGACGTACTTGTCGATCTCCGCCTGCAGCTCCAGCTCCAGAAGCGAGACGGGCTTGTCGTGCCCGGCATTCCAGGCGAAGTACAGGAAATGACTGACGCCTTCGAGCGCGGTCCAGTAGTCCGCAACGTTCTCCTGATTGAGCTTCACGAGGGGATTCGAATGCTGGAGTCGCTTCAGCAGATCCGGATCCAGGTAGAGCGAAACGCCGACCGAGTCCGGGCCCTCCGCGACGATGAGCTCCTCGTCGCTCGTGCTTTCGCGAGCTGCCGGCGGAAGCTGGCTTCGATTCGTGACGAGGAAGTCGTACACGTCGTGAGTCACGCTCACATCGTAGATCCGGCCGATCAGCTCCTGCAGCTGCCGAAGAATCATCGCGCCACCTTCAATGCGCGAAGGCCGTCCGCGCCGACGGAGTGGGATCGACGCCGAGCCGCTTGAGGATGTCGAAGGAGCGCTTGCTGCCGGTCTTCAGCCACACCTCGTACAGCCGGAGGATGTCCTTGTCCGAATGCTGGTACGAGGTCTCGCTGATGTCGTTCAGCGCATCCACCATCGGCTGGAATTTCTCGGAGAGCTCGGCGAAAACCTGGCCGAGCACGCGGCTTCGCGTGCGAGCCAGCGCGTCCGCCAGGGCGCTGTAGGCCCGACCACCCATCGCGATGTGATAGTCGATGTCCACCAGCTTGCGCGCGAAGCTTTGAGAGAAGAACCCTGCAACGAACAGGGAGACGTCACCGAGCCGCTGCAGCCCACGGTTACGATCGCCGGGCGTGGAGGCTTCCATCGCCTCCGTGAGCATGACTACGAGCGGCTTCAGGCGCGTGCCCCGGTCCGAACCGGGTTCTCCCGCCTGCTCGTAGAGCGCGTCCGCCCGTGAAAACAGCGTGAGCAGATTGACGACGTAGTGCTCGGTTTGATCCTCGACAGCCAGGTGCTGTCGCTCGAGCGCGCCCTGGAGCGCGTCGTGGAAGTATTCCCGAAGGTTCGCCACTGGAACGACTCGTGGCGCGCCACTGGAACGTTCGTCTGACATCGTCGTGCACCTCCTCACTTTCTGGATCGGCGCGCACGACTGAAAGTTCAATCATCGAGCCGCCGTCGTCTGTGATGGAATGTCCAAATCCCGTGCCAGTTGCATGCGGGAGCACGCGCGCATCGCGTTTTCCCGATTGGCAGCTAGCCCGCTAGACTGCTGACAACAAGGGGAAGAAAAAAATGCATGAGCACATGAAGAGCAGGATTGCCGCGTGAACAGGGGGCCGCAGCTGCAATCGCCGCCCGAGGCAGGCGTGTCACGACAGACGGGTTTTCTCGGCCTCACCGGCTATCACTGGGTCGTTCTCGCGGCCGCATGGCTCGGCTGGGGCTTCGACGTGTTCGACGCCCTCCTGTTCAACTTCGTGGCACCCAATGCGGTTCCCGCGCTGCTCGGCCTGGAGGCGGGCTCGCCCGAAGCGCGGCAGGCCACGGTCTTCTGGACCGGCACGCTCACTTCGATCCTGCTCATAGGGTGGGCGGCGGGAGGCCTGCTCTTCGGCTGGTTCGCCGACCGGTTTGGCCGAAAGCGTGCGCTTTTCGTAACGATCGCACTGTATGCGTGCGGGACCGCGCTCTGCGCGCTCTCCACGAACATCTGGATGCTGGTGCTGTTTCGCGCGATCGCGGCGCTGGGCATCGGAGGCGAGTGGTCGGTGGGGGCGTCCCTCGTGGCGGAGACCGTGCCGGAAAATCGGCGCGTCGTCGCGGCCACGCTCGTCTACACGTCCTCGCCGCTCGGGATCATTCTCGCCAGCACGGTGAACTATCAGATCGCCGGCGTCTGGATGGTGGATTCGCCGGAGACGTCGTGGAGGATCGTGTTCCTGTGCGGTCTCGCGCCGGTCGTCGTCGCGTTTCTCGCGCGCATGTTCATCAACGAAAGCGAGGTCTGGGAGAAGCAGGTCCGCAACGCGAGCCCGCCGCGCATCGCCGAGCTCTTTTCGCCTGTCCTCCGACGCAACACCTTCAGCGGGCTGGCCGCGGCGATCACCGCACTCATCACGTGGTGGGCGTGCAATGCTTTCGTGCCGCTGCTCGGAGGCACGCTCGCTTCGGAGTACGCCGCGCAGACTGGAATGACCGGTGATGCGGCTCGCACGCTGAGCGAAGCTTGGAAGTCGCAGGCTTCGAACCGCTTCAATCTTGGCGGACTCATCGGAGCGCTCGCCGCGATTCCGCTTTCGTACGTCATGGGGCGGCGGCCGATGTTCGTCGCCTATTTCCTCTACTCCGCCGCGATGCTGTTCCTGACGTTCGGGCTAGACCTCTCGCCCCAGACGCGAATGTGGATGCTGTTCGCAGTGGGGCTCGGCATCTACGGCGTCTTCAGTCCGTTCGTGTTCTATCTGCCGGAGCTGTTCCCGGCGCGGCTGCGCGCGACGGGTTCGGGGCTCTGCTACAACTTTGGACGAGTGATCGCGGCGGCCGGGCCCGGCATCGTCGGCGCAATCTCCGCCGCCTCCGGCGGCGACAGCGCGATCATCGTGCGGACGATGTTCTGGATCGGCGTGATCCCGCTGGCGATGGCACTGGCCGCGCGCTTCGTTATCGTCGAAACGCGCGGCCAGCCACTGCCTCACTGAGCGCCGGTGGGCCTCACTGAGCGCCGGCGGGGCGCGGCTTCAGGCCAGTCGCCTGGTACCAGTCCAGGCGACGCGTCAGGACCATCGCCGTCGCCAGCAGCGCGAACACCGCGAGCGAGCCCGCGAGGAGCGCGTAATCCTCCGAAGTGACCAAGAGGTAGAGCAAAGCGTACACGCCGGCAAACCCCATCCCAGCGCTGCTCCCAGCGACCGAGCTATCGAACGCGCCCGCGAGATAGAACCCCATGAGCGCACACAGCGCCAATGCTGCGAACAAATAAGCGAACGTGAACCCGATGTGCTCGGCGAGCGCGAGCAGGAGCAGATAGAAGACGCTCATCGCGAGCCCCATCAGCCCGTACTGGATCGGATGAACCGAACGCCGCGCGAGGTGTTCCCAGACAAACAGCGTCAGAAGACTCAGCGCGATGAACAGCCCCGCGTACTTCACCGACCGCTCCGCGCGCTGATACAGATCCACCGGCTGCACGAGGTCGACGCCGAAAGCGCTCTCGGCAAGCGCTGATCCGGCAACCTGATCGCCAAACCACGCGCTCCCGAATCCGCGATTGAGATCCAGCACCTGCCATCGCGCGTGAAAGCGGCCATCCGCCACTCCGCGCTCAACGGGCAGGAAGCCCCGCGTGAACCCGGGATCCACCCAGTTGCCGGCAAGCTGCGCACTGCTCGAGCGGGCAAGCGGCATGAAGGACAGCGAGTACGTTCCGGCGATCTGCATGGTGAGCTCGAAGCGATGCTCGCCCCTGTCGATCTGCGCGTCCGCGCGAAGTGGGGTCGCGAGCGCACCCATCACGAAGCTCCGATCCGGCTCGAACACTCCTCCCGAGACGGACGTGCCGGTGATCCTCACATCGCGGACGCCACGCGTATCCGATACAGGCACGAGCAGTCGCGCGCGATCGAGATGCACCGTCGTCGCCCTCGGTCCCTGCATGAGCGAAGCGACTTTCGCCGCGATGTCGAACGTGGCGACGGCGCGCACGCTCGTCACATACACGGGCACTTCATACACGCCAAGCTTGCGTCGTTCGTCCTCGACGATCAGCTCGGACTCCAGCGTGAGCGTCTCCGGCAGAACGTACCAGTCGACCAGCGCCGTCCTGCCATCGTCGCGCATGATGGTTGCGGGAATGGCGAGCACCGGCCCGCCGAGCAGCTGCGTCCCGCCCCAACCGCGCGCGACGCGAGCTACCGCCTCCTGTCGCAGCTGCGCCCGTTCCTTCACGAGACCCTGTAGCAACTGAACAGGAATCAGCACGAGCAGTGCGACGAGCACGACCATGCCTCCCTTCACGAGCGCACCCGAACCCAGATTCATCTTCGCCTCCCGTTGTCTGTGCGGCCTTTGTGACCTGCGCGCAAAGGTGCCGGGCGGCCATGGCGGCACGGTGGGCAAAAGCGGGCGAATAATGGCGTATGATCGGCCGCGCGCCGGCCTGGTCGCTCTCGCCCGCGCTCAACACATCAGGAATTCGGTGGTGGAACCGGGCCGCTCGCGCGGCTCGAAAGTTGCTCCGCCAGGGACCGGTCGACCCCTCACGAGTCGCAGGTCCCGCGGGGCGCGGGACGAAGTCGCCGGCAGGGTGCCGGCACCTGACGAACAGGGTTATGCATGTCGGATCTCACGCTTGTCATCGGCAACAAGAACTACTCGTCATGGTCGCTGCGCCCCTGGATGCTGCTGAAGCATCTCGGCGTCGAGTTCATCGAACAGCAGATCCTGCTGGATACGCCTTCCTTCAAGGAGGAAGTCAGCCGCGTGTGTCCTAGTGGGCGAGTGCCGGTGCTGAAGCACGGCGAGCTCACGGTGTGGGATTCGCTCGCCATCTGCGAATACATCGCGGACCTCACCGGCAAGGGTTGGCCGCAGGAGCGCAAAGCACGCGCCTTTGCCCGCTCCGTCTGCTCCGAGATGCACTCCGGTTTCGTGAGCCTGCGGTCGGAGTGGCCGTTCAACGCGCGCGCCCGCAACCGCCGCCCGCCGATGACCCCGCAGCTCGAAGCCGACATCGACCGCATCGATGAAATCTGGATCGACTGCCGCCGCCAGTTCGGCGAGCAGCGCGGCGGCCCCTGGCTCTTCGGCGAATACACCATCGCGGATGCGATGTACGCGCCGGTCGTGCTCCGCTTCAACACGTACCGGGCGCAGGTTTCGGACACGACGCGCTGGTACATGGCCGCCGCCCTCGAAGACCCGGCCATGCAGGAATGGGTCAAGGCGGCCCAGAAAGAGCCCTGGACGATCCAGCATTCCGAGGTCGGCTGAGCGCGCGGCGGGCTCAAGGCGCCGCATCCCCGTCCGAACGAACCGTCCGCGCGGGGCCGATGGACTATGATGCGCGCCTCGTTTTTTCCGGGATTTCGCCAATGCTCGTATCGGTCCGCCTCTTTTTCGGGCTCCTGGGCGTGCTCGCCGCAGCCGCGCTCTCCGCGCAGCCCGCCTCCCAGCCGTTCACGCCAGACGATCTCGTCCGCCTCAAGCGCGTTTCCGATCCGCAGGTCTCGCCGGACGGCCGGTACGTCGCCTACGTGATGAGCGAAACCGACATGGACGCGGATCGTCGCCGGACGGACATCTGGCTGCTCGATCTCACCGCGAAGGACGCCGCGCCACGACGCCTCACGCAGAACCCCGCCAACGACAACAGCCCGCGCTGGTCGCCGGACGGCAGCGCCATCTACTTTCTGTCCACCCGCTCCGGGTCGTCGCAGGTCTGGCGTCTGCAGCTCGGCGGCGGTGAAGCCACGCAGGTCACGGACTATCCGCGCGATGTCGGCACTCTGAAGGTCGCTCCGAGCGGCGCTCGCATCGCCGTCACGATGGAAGTTCTGCCGGACTGCGATCCCGCCTGCACCAAGCAGAAGATGGATGCGAAGGAGAAGTCGAAGGCCACTGGCCGCATGTACGACCGCACCTTCATTCGTCACTGGGACACGTGGGCCGACGGTTCGCGCTCTCACCTCTTCGTGACGACCATCGGTCCGGACGGCAAGGCAGGCGCGCCAGTCGACGTGATGAAGGCGCTCGATGGAGACGTGCCGTCAAAGCCCTTCGGCGGCGACGAGGAGTACACGTTCAGCCCGGACGGGTCCACGCTGGTGTTCTCCACGCGCATCGCAGGCCGCACTGAGCCGTGGTCGACGAACTTCGATCTGTTCGAAGTGCCGGCGGACGGCAGTGCTGAGCCGAAGAACCTCACCGCGAGCAATCTCGCGTGGGACACGCAGCCCGTGTTCCTCAAGAACGGCGACCTCGCGTATCTCGCAATGGAGCGCCCCGGCTTCGAGGCGGACCGCTTCCACGTCGTGCTTCGCGAAGCGCGCACGGGAGCCGCGCGCCCGCTCACTGCGAAGTGGGATCGTTCGGTGGGTCGTTTGAACGTCGCGGCGGACGGGCGCACGCTGCTCGCGAGCACGGATGACATCGGTCAGCATGCGCTGTACTCCATCGACGTTTCCAGCGGCACGCCGCGCAAGATCGTCGGCACAGGCCAGGTCGCGGAGTACTCGCCGGCGAAGGACGCGGTGGTGTACGCGCTTGCGAGCCTCGGGTCGCCCGCGGACCTCTACGTGTCGCGCATGAACGGCTCGAACACGAAGCGGCTCACGTCGGCGAACCAGGACCTGCTCGGTCAGCGCGCGATGAGCGAGTACGAACAGTTCAGCTTCAAGGGCTGGAACGACGAGACCGTGTACGGCTACGTCATGAAGCCGTACGGGTTCACGCCGGGCAGGCGCTACCCCGTCGCGTTCCTGATTCACGGGGGTCCGCAGTCGAGCTTCGGCAACTTCTGGAGCTATCGCTGGAATCCGCAGGCGTGGGCCGGCCGCGGGTATGGCGTCGTGTTCATCGATTTCCACGGCTCTCCCGGTTACGGACAGGCCTTCACGGATTCGATCAGCCAGGACTGGGGCGGCAAGCCTCTCGAGGATCTGCAGAAAGGTCTCGCGGCCGCTCTCGCCAGATACGGCTGGCTCGACGGCGAGAACGCCTGCGCAGCCGGCGCCTCCTACGGCGGCTTCATGGTCAACTGGATCGCCGGCAACTGGCCGGACCGGTTCAAGTGCCTCGTGAACCATGACGGTGTCTTCGACCAGCGCTCGATGTACTACTCGACCGAGGAGCTGTGGTTCCCCGAGTGGGAGAACGGCGGCACGTACTTCGACAAGCCGGAGAACTACGAGAAGTTCAATCCGGTCGCGCACGTGACGAAGTGGAAGGCCCCGATGCTCGTCATCCACGGCGATCTGGATTACCGAGTGCCTCCCGAGCAGGGCATTGCGGCTTTCACGGCGCTTCAGCGTCGCGGCATCGAGAGCCGGTTGCTCTTCTTCCCCAACGAGAACCACTGGGTGCTGAAGCCGGCGAACAGCGTGCTATGGCACCAGACGGTGTTCGACTGGCTGGATGCGCATCTGAAGAAGTAGCGGAAGGCTACTTGCGGGTCGGCGGCTTCGGGACTTTCCGCAGAAGGCTCCTCGCCGGAGTCTTCTGGGTGCAGGGATCCTAGCCGCCGCCTTCGTCGCGACTGCCTTCCTCCTGCAGTCGAAGCGCCTTAGGGGGCGGCGCCTCGGCGGTAGCGGTAGAAGGGCTGCTCGGCATCACCCTGCACGAGCTGCCCGCCTGCGGTGTACGCGAGCTCAGCCACGGCCAGCTCGTCCGGGCTGAGCTCGACTTTCATGTCCATCTTCACGCTGCCGAGAGCGGCCGACGTCACGCGGCATGCGTCGCGGTGGTTCGTGCCAACCCACTTCTCGCCGTCCTTCTTCCACTCAAGGTCGCAGCCCTGCATCGGCGCGGTGTCCTGAAGCATGATGCCCTTGAAGAGCCCCGGGTTGAGATGACCATCGCGCCACCGCTGCGGCTGAGCGAACGTGTACACGCGCTCGATGATGCGGCCATCCTTCACCGCTTCGAACGTCATGAGCCGTTGCGCCGTGATCCTGCGCGAATCGCCCGCGGCGCTTTCCTGGGAATAGAACACGTAGTCGCTGAGCAGCGGCATGTCGAGCCGAACGATGTCGAGCGTGAGCGTCGGATGGACGCGCTTGCCCGCCGCGGCTTCCGCCTCTGACTGCGCGGCGTTGTTGTACCGGCCGGGCAGCAGATCCGCGAGCTCGGCGAGCTGGGACTCCGCCTTCTTCAACTGCGAGCTGCAGGCGGAGAGCGCAAGACAGGCGAGGACGAGCATCGGGAAACGGAGCTGCGACATGCGATGGTTTCCTGTCTGTGGGCCGGAACGGAGGCCCTCGATCGCCGGGCGACCCCGAAACTCAAGTCTGGAGCCGAAGCGCCCGGCGATCGAGTGCTTCCCCCCTATCCGTAATAGGCCCGCCACTCCGCCTGATATGAAAGCCCCAGCGCGATCAGGCGGGCGAGCAGGTCGTCATAGACTATCCCAGCCGCCTTCGCGGATTGCGCGAAGTCCTCCGCAGCTTCGAGGTTCGGGTTCGCATTCGCCTCGAGCACGAACACCCGCCCGTCCGCCGTGACCCGGAAATCCATGCGGGCGAAGCCCGAGAGCCCCAGCACGCGATAGATGCGGCGGGACAGCTTGTCGAGCTGCGTGACGATGGGCGCCGGCAGATCCTCGGCCGCACGGGTCGTGATCCCGTACTTGCCCTGATACTTCTTGTCCCACTTCACCTTGCGCGTCGCGATGGCGGCAAGCGAGTCCGGCATGGAGCCGAATACCATCTCCCACACCGGCAGGCGCGTGAGCCGGTCGTTGCCGAACACGCCGACGTAGAGCTCGCGACCTTCGATGAACTCTTCCACCAGCGCGTCGGACTTCACCTGCTCGTGCACGAACTCGACGCGCTCCTTCAGCTTCGCGACGTCCTCGACGACCGAAGCCTGCGCGATGCCGAGCGATGCGTCCTCCGACGCGGACTTCACGAACAACGGGAATTTCAGCTTCTTCGGCGCGCGGAACTTGATGCCCTTGCGGAACACCGCGAACTGCGGAGTCGGAATGCGATGGAACTGCAGCAGCTGCTTGGACAGCGGTTTGTCGCGCGAGAGGAGAAGCCCGCGCGGGTTGCAGCCCGTGTACGGCTGGCGCAGCAGCTCCAGGAAGGCCACGACGTGCTGGTCGTACGTGACGATGCCGTCGAACTCTTCGAGCAGGTTGAACGCGATGTCGGGCTGCCAGTCCGCAACCAGCGTACGCAGCTCGGTAAGGCTATCCAGCACACCGACGCAGCGGACTTCGTGACCCATCTTCCGCAACGTGCTGGTCACGTCGTACTCGGTGCGCCACTCGTCTATTTCTTTTTGGGAATAGCCCTCTAGCGACTCGGGCGGAATCAGGCTCGCATGCACGACCACGAGCACACGAAGTTTCTTCATGGAGTACCGGTCATAGCGCGAGGTGCGGTGTCTCGCCTTGTCCGTACATCCGTGTCAGCCGCAGAAGCATCCAGCGCGAGTGCCTCTGCGCGTCGCGGCGGCTGCCGCGAACATGGAGATTCAGTCGCTCGCTGCGTTCCACGACCATGCGATGTATCTGCTGGACGGTGTAGCGCTCTACTCCCGCCTCTTCGGCAATCGATTCGAGGACGCTGAGCTTCAAGCCACGCAGCAACGTGCATGCGCGCATGGAATGGGCGTTCGCCCGATCCGCGCTGAAGATCTTGCGCAGGAGTTCGTCCGCCAGGCCGCGCCGGTAGTGGCGATAGCGCGCGAGCTTCTGCCGGTAATGCTCCAGCAGCGTGCGCTTGTCGCTCTCGATGGGCTCGATGCGGAGCCGGTTGCGCACGGCAGGCTTCGTGCCGCGCACGCTTTCCATCAGCTCGTCTACGAGATTGAGCTTGTTGTACGCTGGCCAGGAGGCATACGTGCGGCGCCAGTCCGAGTTCGGCTTCAGCCACACGGCGAAAGTCTCAGCGAAATCCTCGGTGGGATGCGACTGCGCGTACCACTCCCCGAGGTGATGCACGTACCGCCGGCTGCCGGGCCGCGCGCGATACCGATGCGGATAGGGCAAGGAGGCGGGGCCGAACACCTCGCGCCAGCGCTTGCGCCGTCGGAGACGATACGCGTTGTCGAGCGCGTGACCCGCTTCGTGCCGGAGGATGCGCATGAGCCAGCGATCGTTGGCGCCTTCGGCCTCACGCATGATCCGACGCTCGAGGCGCTCCAGCCTCGGATGCGCGAGATAGAACGGCACGGCGATGCCCGGCACGCCATCCGGCGAGAACCACTCTTCCGAGAGCCACACGTGCGGCTTGAAGTGGATGCCGCGATTCTCCAGCTCCGCGTAGAGCCGCTTCACGTGCCGCGCGAGCGGAGACCGCTCGATCGCGAGCTTCAGGTCGCAGAAGCGGACCTGCAGCAGCTTTTCGTCCGAGTACCGCGCCCACGGCACCCGGCGAGCCTTCCTGCGCGCCGGCACGCGTCCCTTCGCCGTGGCGAGGGCATGACCCTTCTCCACGAGCGTGTGGGCACGACCGGATGTGCGCAGCTTGCTCGTCATGAGGCTACCTGTGGCAACTTTGGCGGCGGCGCGAGACCGCGCCGTTCTCATCGTTGTGGTCGCGAGCTTACCCAACGGGGCGAAGCGTGGCGAGAACCTCATTCAGCCCGCGAGGCCGACCATCGCGTGCGCCAGAAGGCGATCCGCGAGGCCTTCGATCAAGTCCTTGCCGGTCAGGCTTGTACGCCAGGGTGTGGGGATGGCGCCGACCCCGTAGTGCGCGCCCGCAATCTGTCCGTACACGGCGCCCGTGACGTCCGAGTTGCCGCCGAGGTTCACGGCCTTCAGGGCGCCGTCGCGGAAATTCGACGTGGTGCGAAATGCCCACAGCGCAGCTTCGAGGGACTCGATGACGTTTCCGGCCCGAGGTGTCGCGGTAGTGCCGGGGGCGCTGGCGACCTGCGCCACTGGTGTCCTCAGGGCGCCGACGTCGAGCAGATCGGGACCGGGCTCCAACACTGAGGCTTTAGGCTTGCCGGAGAGCGCGGCGAGCAGGCATGCGGCGAGCACCTTGCAGGCCTCGACACACCCCGGGGACTGGCAGGTGGTACGGGAAGCTTCCGAGCCGAACGTGACCGCGTCCGCCGGCTGCGCAAAGTAAAACATCACGACCGGGGCGACTCGCGAGAGCACCTCGGGGTCCAGCTGCTTCGGATCGTGTGACCCCGAGAACACCTGGCGCCGCCACCCAGCCTGGGCCAGCGCTTTCGCGGTGCCCGCGGTGATGCCGAGCGCCTGCCCGGTGGCGGACAGATAGCCCTGCTGCTGCCACCGGCGGTACCGCTCGACCTGGTCACGCGGATCGAAGCCGTTCGACTCCAGCAGGCTTTCCGTGAGGCAGAGCGCCATGGACGTGTCGTCGCTCCACGCGCCTCGCGGCAGATCGAAGGGCCCGCCGCCCAGCAGGTCCCCGACCGCAGTGAAGGTCCCAGGCTTGCGGAACTGCGTGGCCGCCGCGAGCGCGTCACCGACCGCAAGTCCCACCAGCGCGCCGAGGAACCGGTCGCGCAGCTGCTTGGCGGCGTCGAGCGTGGAGCGCTCCATCAAGGGGTCTTCGGGCTCGCGCGCGGCGACCCGCTCCTTCAGCAGCGCGGCGACCTGCGGGATCCACGACCGCACGTACTCGCACTGCTCCTCCGTCTCGGGCACCGAGGGCCACGAGCCAGACCGGTAGCACTGCTGCCAGAGGCGGTTGAGCTCAGTCAGCGCCGCATCGCCGGCGAGACCCTGCTCCACGAGAAAACAGGCGACTGCGGTACCCGTGCGGCCGATGCCTGCGCGGCAATGGATGTATGTAGGCATCCCCGTGCGCAGGGCGTGATCGATGCACGCCTGTATCTCGATCATGTGCTCGCGCCGTGCGGGCAGGCCGTGATCCTTGATCGGCTTGCGCATGTACTCGACTTCGAGCGGCAGCTCGGCGTCGTACGGATCCAGCTCGTCCGGCTGCGTGAGATCGATGAAGCACCGGATGCCCGCGCCGATCAGCTTGGCGAGCCGCTCCTGCGTCTCGCGCACGCTGTGCCCACCCGGGTACTCGCCCGCGAGCAGGCGACCGGGAATGACCCAGTAGCTGTTGGGCAGCGGAGGCGGCGGAGCCCGGTCGTCAGGCATCGCGTTTGAAGGCGTCCCGCAGGGCGTCCAGCGCGGGGAAGTCGACGTGACGCGGATCGGCGAGATGCTCCACTTCGACATTGCGGATGGCGGAGAAAATGGACTCCGTGCGCCCGGGGAACTGCTGCTCCCACTCGGCCAGCATCTTCTTCACCGCCGCCCGCTGGAGATTCTCCTGCGAGCCGCAGAGGTTGCACGGGATGATCGGGAAATTGCGGCCGCGCGCATAACGCGCGATCTCGCGCTCCGACACGTACGCGAGCGGCCGGATGACGATGTGCCGGCCATCCTCCGAGGCCAGCTTCGGGGCCATCGCCTTGAGGCGACCGCCGAAGAACATGTTCAGGAACAGCGTCTCGACGATGTCGTCACGGTGATGACCGAGCGCGATCTTCGTGACGCCGTTCTCCGAGGCGAAGCGGTACAGCGCCCCACGACGCAGACGCGAGCACAGCCCGCACATCGTGCGCCCTTCGGGGATCACGCGTTTGACGACGCTGTAGGTGTCCTGCTCGATGATCCGATACGGAACGCCGACGCTCTCGAGGTACTCGGGCAGGACGTGCGCAGGGAAATCCGGCTGCTTCTGATCGAGGTTGACGGCGATGAGATCGAAGCGCACGGGAGCGCTCCGCTGCAGCGACATCAGGATGTCGAGCAGCGTGTACGAATCCTTGCCGCCCGACAGGCAAACCATCACGCGATCGCCATCGGCGATCATCCCGAAGTCTTCGATGGCCTTGCCCACCAGCCCACGCAGGTGGGCCTGCAGCTTCTGGAGGGTGCGCGACGGCTTGAGGACGGCGTTCATGTCCGCGCGATTCTACCGTCGACGAAGCGATTACGCGGCGACGCTGCTCGCGGCGCCATCCAGATACTTGGACTCGGCGTAGCGAATGAAGCTGGTGGCGGCCAGCGGCTTGCCCGTGGCGGCCTTCATGAGCTCATGCACCGTGACCTTCGCACCCATGCCGTGCACGTTCGTGCGCAGCCAGCCGAAGAGACCTGAGAACTCGCCCTTGGAGATCTGGTCGTCCAGCTCCGGCACGTCCGAACGCAGGCTCTCGTAGAACTGCGCGGCGATCACCGCGCCGAGGGCGTACGAAGGGAAGTAGCCGAACGAGCCGACGGCCCAGTGGATGTCTTGCAGGCAGCCCTCAAGGTCGTTGGACGGCTTGATGCCGAGCCGCTGCTCCACCATCGCGTTCCACGCAGCGGGAAGATCCTTCACGGCCAGCTCGCCGGAGAGGAGCTGCTTCTCCAGTTCGTAGCGAATCATGATGTGGACCGGGTAGGTGAGCTCGTCCGCGTCCACGCGGATGAGGCTGCGCTTCACGGTCGTGAGGTGCGCGTAGAGGTTTTCGACCTCCCACTCGGGGCCGCTCACGCCGAAGTGCTTCTCAAGCAGCGGCTTCAGGTAGCGGACGAACGGGCGGCTGCGGCAGATGATCATCTCGATCAGCAGCGACTGGCTCTCCTCCAGCGCCATCCCCCTGTCGCGCCCGACAGGCTGGTCGCGCCAGTCCTGCGGCAGGCCAAGGTCGTACATGGCGTGGCCAGTCTCGTGGAGCGCGCCGAGCAGGCCGGAGAAGACGTCGTTGGGATCGAACCGCGTGGTCACGCGGATGTCGCCCGGCACGCCTTCGGTGAACGGATGCTCGCTCTCGTCCAGGCGACCGCGATCGAACGGGAAGCCGATGGCCTTCATGATCTCCACCGCGAGCGCCCGCTGCTTCGAGGCCGGGAACTTGCCGGTGAGCGGCAGCTTCGCCCGAGTCTCCTGCAGCGCGATGGATTCGCGGATGAGGCCCGGCAGGCGCCGGCCGAGCGCCTTGAACATCGCATCGATGTCGGCCGTGGTGATGCCCGGACTGAACTCGTCGACGAGCGCGTCGTAGGGCGCGAGGCTCAGGGCCTGCCCCAGGAGGGCGGCCTTGTCGCGCATCAGGTGAACGACCTCTTCGAGGTGAGGCGCAAAGATCTCGAACTTGCCCTGCCGTCGCGCTTCGAGCCAATGGGCTTCGGCGCGCGCGCAGGCTTTCGTCAGGCGCGAGACCAGCGACGCCGGGGTGGCGATGGCGTGGTCGCGCTGGCGGCGCATCTCACGGAGGTTGGCCACTTGCCAGTCGGCGAGGCCCTGGCTGTTCGCCTGGGCGCGATCGAGGAGGCGAGTGATACGGGGCGCGGTGAGCAGCGCGTGGTGCTCGGTTTCGAGTGCGGCGAGCTGATCGCCGCGGACGTCCGCGCTACCGCGCGGCATCATCACCGCGGAATCCCATCGGAGCAGGGAGAGCGCGCCGCGAAATGCGTGCAGGCGGCGAAATTCCTGCTCGAGCTGTTTGTAAGGCGAGGCTGACATGACGTGTCACACCGATTCTTTGTCTGGGCCTGCCGGCTCGCGGGTCCCCGTAGGAAACGGTAGAGGCACGGACCGGCGGCGGGGGAAGTGGCGTCAGTGTACCAGCGAGGCGCCGCCGGGCCGCCCCTCGGAAAGTCTCCAGCCTTGCGAAACAGAGACTTACGCCCGGAAGGCGCGGTTGACACGGTGACGCCCCAGCCTCGTCGGAGCGGGGGTACTCAGCTCGGGCCGGGCGTCAACCCTGCCGGAGGAGGGAGGCCGAAGGGTGGGCTTTCCGGGGCCCAGGCGACAGTTTCGTGTGCGCCAGGTGACAGAAGACGGTGTCAGTCGCCCGCCGTTAGGAGTCGGAACCTCGCGTTGAGTTCTCGAGCGAGCACGTAGCGCTGAGTCACCTGCGGGATGAAGAACCTTCCTAGCGATTCGTAGCGTCAGTCGTCGCGTCGGCCGGCTGGAGACGCCCAGGCCGCTCCACGACGCGCACAGCGCCGCCCTCGCGGACCTTCTGCGTGCCCTCGACGATGACCTCTTCGCCCGCCTTCAGCCCTGCGACGACCTCTACGCGCCCCGGCTGGCGGCGCCCGATGCGTACTTCCCGACGGACCGCGCGACCATCCTCGACCACGTAGATGAACTGCCGGCTCTGCTCCGGCACGAGTGCCGCCTCGGGGACCATCAGAGCGTCGTGCTCGTCCCGCGCAAGCGTCACGTTGAGGAACATGCCCGGCTTCAGTGCGAGGTCCGGGTTGGGAATATTCGCGCGCACTGTGACGGAGCGACTCACCTGGTCGACGCGTGAGTCGACGCCGGTCACCGTGCCCGTGAACTCGCGCGTGGGGAACGCGGCTGCGGTTGCGGTCACCTTCAGACCCTCGCGCAACCCAGCAAGCACGTTTTCCGGAACGGAAAAGTCCACCTTGATGACACTGATGTCGTCCAGCGTCGTAATCGTGGTGCCGGGACTCACGAGGCTACCGACGCTCACCCGACGTAGCCCCACCCGTCCGTCGAACGGCGCGCGAATCACCGTGTCGTTCAAGCGAGAGCGAGCAGCAGCGACGCGAGCCTGGTTGGCCTTCATGGTGGCTTCGAGCTGCTCGAACTGCGATTCGCTGATCACTCGCGTGCTGAGCAGCTCCCTGCTGCGCTTCACCTGACTCGCGCTTTCCGTGCTGGCCGCCTCGGCTTCCGCGAGATCCGCGCGCGCCTGTGCAGAGTCCAGCTCGACGAGAATCTGCCCTTCACGGACACGCTGACCATCCGTGAAGCGCACCGCCGTCACCGTGTTGGAGACCTTGGACGTGATCTCCACCGCTTCGTTGGCGCGCGCGGTGCCCAGCGCGCTGATGGCAGAAGCGATCCGCTCCACTTTGACCACCGCGGTCAAGACAGCAACCGCCCCACCGAGAGCGGAACGGGCACCGTTGGCTGCTATCGCCTCTCCCGACGCACCCTGCGCGCGCTGCCGGGCGGCGCCGGCGGATGCGTCCGCAACCGGATCGCTCCTGTTGCTGGTGGTGACATAGATTGCCCACGCGGCTGCCAGAACGGCGATCGCGACGCTGGCGACAGTGACGATATTGCGTGAGTCGGCCATGCACGGAGGCTTTGCAAAAAGGCCGCCGCAGTATCGCACCCAAGTGCGACAAAGAAAAAAAGGTCGGAGACCGCATGCATCATGCGGTCATCGATCGACCCCCTTGCGACTAGGCCCGTGCAGCGACGCGGGTGACCGTGGAGGGTTGCGCCATCGCCTCCCACGCCAACATCGCGCGCTTGCGGTCTTCGCCCCAGTGGTAACCGCCAAGCGCACCGCTCTTGCGCAGCACGTGGTGGCAGGGGATGAGCCACGCGATTGGATTAGAGCCCACCGCACCACCGACCGCTCGCGAGCTCCCATTGCAGCCGATGGACGCGGCGAGCTCGCCGTAGCTCGTCGCACTCCGGCTGCCAAGGTCGATCAGCGCCTGCCACACCTTCAGCTGGAAGTTCGTGCCGCTGACATTCAGGCGAAGCGGCTGGCGCTTCTCGCCGCCAGAACCCCAGATGCGGGTCGCTAGCTCACGAGCGACTGCATCGTCCTGCTCGAAAGTTGCACGAGGTGCGCGAGCCTTCACGAAGCCCACCGCCGCTCCCTCTTCTCCGCTTTCCACGAAGCCGAGATAGAAGAGTCCGCGCGCAGTGGTTGCAAACAGCGCGCGCCCGAACGGCGTGTTGCTGAAGCCGTAGACGAGCGTCGTCCCCTGGCCTTGTGCCTTGATCTCGCCGGGCGTCATCGCGTCCAGCGTGACGACGAGATCATGAAGGCGCCCGGGCCCCGAAAGACCGACGGTGTAGGCAGCGTCGAGCACCGATGCATCGCCGCTCAGCGCGTTCCGCGCGGCAGCCCCCGTGACAGCGGCGAGGTACTGCTTCGGAGTGACGCCCGCCCAGCGACGGAACAGGCGATTGAAGTGAAACTCGGACAGTCCGACATGCGCGGCCACGTCCTGCAGGCGCGGCTGCTCGCGGTAGCGCTCGTCGATGAACCGGATCGCCCGACCGATGCGCGCGAAGTCCCGGCTGTCCACGAAGTTGTCAGGCAGGGAGGTTTTCATGGATCGCATGGTAGCGACCCGCTTTTTCCGCGCGACCCGATTCTTGCTGTGGCTCATGGCAGGAAGGGGGATGGTAGATTTGGCGTACACCCAGAACAAATCGACGACGACAGACCCTCCCCCACGCCATGCAGAAACAGACCTGGAGCTGGACATCGGCTCGCCTCGCCGACGTTCCCGATTCCCATGGGGTCGGCCGCCTCGCCCGCTGGGGACACTACGGCACGCCGCTCCTGCTGCTGCCCTCGGCTGGCGGGGATTACGAGGAGGTCGAGCGGTTCCATCTCGTTGCGGCGATCGGAGGCATGGTCGAATCCGGACGGGTGAAGGTGTTTTCCATCGACGGGTTCGCCGCACATCCCAGGCTGCGGGGAAACGTGTCGCCCGAGCGTTCCGCGAGCATCCAGGCCGCGTGCGAGGCATTCGTGCTGGAGGAAGTGCTGCCGGTCATCCGGCGCGACTGTCACAGCGACAGCATCGAGATCCTTGTGGCCGGCGCCGCGTTCGGCGCGCTCAGTGCTGTGTCCCTCCTCTGCCGGAGTCCGCAAGTGTTTCGGGGAGCCATCGCGATGAGTTGCCTCGAAAGCCTGCCCTCGAAGGAGCCGGGAGCGGATGCGCTCGCCAGGCGCTTCGTCCAGATTGCGAGCGGCGAAGGTACGTTCGAGCGGCCGGCGCGGTCGCGCGAGCTGGCTGCGTCGCTCACCGCGCTGGGCGTTCCGAATCACCTGGATCTGTGGGGACCGAACTACCCCCACGCCTGGACGACCTGGCGGGAGATGCTGCCGAAGTACGTTGCGGCGCTTGGCTGACTGTTGGCCTGACTCCTGGCCTGACTCCTCGCCCGAATCCTGGCCCGAATCCTGCGCGGCGCCCGTCGGAAGTGACCCGGTTTCAGAGCCCGAACGACGTCCGCCACTGCGGCCAGCCGGCCACCAGCACGCCAATGCTGATGGAAACGGCAAGAAGCAGCACGAGCGTGAGCGCGATCAGGAAGCGGCGCATCTTCGAGGTTCACCCCTTTTATCGACGGGAAGCCGGACTGCACGCAAAAGCTGTGCCTTTTGCGGCCTGCTCTACAGACTGGCCTCGGACGCGGATTGTAGACTTTGCGCCCCGAATCCACGACCCGGCTCACGAAACGAACCCGCCCAGCGCCCTCTTCTGATCGACCGGATATGCCACTCAATGTCTGCCTGATCGCCAGCGAAGTTGCTCCCCTGTCCAAGACCGGCGGTCTTGCGGATGTGTCCGGCGCGCTGACCAAGTACCTGCACTCGGCAGGTCACGACGTGCGGCTGTTCACGCCGCTGTACTCGCTCATCGACCGCTCGAAACTCGACCTGCGAGCGGTGGAGTTCCTGCAGGACGTGCCGCTCGAGCTCGGGCCGCATCGGTATCGCTATTCCGTGCTTGCCGGGCACCTGCCGGGATCGACGGCGACGGTGTATCTCATCGACTGCCCGGTGCTGTACAGCCGCCCCACGCTTTACACCACGGACGTCGACGAGCATCTGCGCTTCCTCGCGTTCACGCGCGCGACGTTCGAGTGCTGCCAGCGGATGAGCTGGAGCCCGGCCATCGTTCATTGCAACGACTGGCACACCGCTTTCGGGCCGCTATATCTCAAGGCCGTCTACAACTGGGATCGACTCTTCGCGAAAACGAAGTCCGTGCTCACGATCCACAACGTTGGGTATCAGGGCACGTTCAGCGCGAACAACGTGGCCGACGTCGGGCTTGGGGACAAGAGTTATCTGCTGCATCAGGACGAGCTGCGCGCCGGGCGCGTGAATCCGCTGAAGCACGGGATCATGTATGCGGACGCGATCACCACCGTGAGCCCGACGCACGCGCGCGAGATCGCGACGGACGAGTACGGGATGGGGCTGCAGAACGATCTGCGTGCGCGATCATCGGTGCTGAGCGGAATCCTGAACGGCGTCGACTATGACGAGTGGGATCCGCGGCACGACCCGTTCCTCTCGCATCATTACAGCCCGCAGGACATGTCGGGGAAGGCTGCTCTCAAGCGGGAAATGATCTCCCGGTTGAAGCTGACCACCGGACCGGAGGTGCCGATCTTCGGCATCGTAAGCCGCATGGCCATGCAGAAGGGGCACGACCTTCTTTTCGAGTCGCTGCCGACGCTGCTTGAGTGGCGGGACTTTGCGTTCGTGGTGTTGGGCAGTGGGGAAGCGAAGTACGAGGAATTCTTCGAGGGGTTGCAGCGGAAGTATCCGGGCCGTGTGAGCTTCACCCGCGGGTACAACAATGAGCTCTCGCATCTCATCGAAGCCGCGTCGGACATGTTCGTGATGCCGTCGCTGTATGAGCCGTGCGGGCTGAATCAGATGTATAGCCTTCGATACGGGACTGTGCCCATCGTGCGGAAGACTGGGGGGCTTGCGGACTCGGTTGTTCCGTACGATCCGTCGAGCGGTGTGGGCACGGGGATTGTGTTCGAGCACTTCAATGCCGAGGCGCTCGAATGGGCGATGAACACAGCGCTCGATCTTTACGCGCATCCGGCGCACTGGGAGCGGATGGTCCGGAACGGGATGGCGCAGGATTTCTCGTGGCAGCGGCAGGGAGCGCTGTATGTGCGCCTTTACGAGAAGCTGCTGAACGGCCAGCCGCCGAGAGTGTAAGAAGCCCTCAATCGCCGGGCGGCTCGGAACGAAGACACGGGATGCCCTTCCGAGCCGCCCGGCGATCGAGGGCTTCCTCAACGCAGCCGGAAGCTGCCTTTGTCCTCAAACGGAATCGACCGAAGCAGCCCTTCCGACAGCGAAAGCCGGCCCTTCACCCGGTACTCGATCTGGTCCCCGAAGGAGTTTCCGCGCCCGAACAGCTTGATGAGGGCGCTCGCCATGTTGGCGGTCATGTTCATGTCGAACTCCGCCTCCCCCAGCGCAGGGACGTTGAACGACGCGCCGGAGACGCCGTGCGCCAGCTCCTCCCCCTGAACTTCCAGCGAGCAGGTAAGCCCCTTCACCGGAATCGGCCGATCGTTGGGATTCACCACACGCATGCGCACCTTCATGCGCTGCTCCCACAGATCGCTCTTCTGCAGCTCCACGTTCACGACGGAAAGCTGCGGCGTTTCCAGCTTCGGCACGAACAGTGAGCAGCCACCAAGCAGCACGCACGCGACAATCGAGACCGACAAGGAAACGGCTCTCACTCTGCCTCCTGCAAGCAGCCCGTACGGGCACATGGGGACGACCGATGGTAGCAAAGCCAATGCCCGTACAAACGACGGGCATCACGTACAGCGCAAGCGCGCGCGCTGTGCCCTCAGGGCCCGCGACCGAAGGTCCGGTTCAGCTGGGCGTAGTGCCTTGCGAGCTCGTGGCTGAGGGCGCCCGCAGGGAGGCGCCAGGTCCAGTTACGCTCGACTGTGCCGGGCGTGTTGAGGCGCGCTTCGGAACCGAGGCCGAGGACGTCCTGCATCGGAATCACGGCGAGCCGTCCGACAGAGGCTAGTGCCGCGCGCACGAGCGCTTCGGGCATGCAGCCGGGTGTGGCACGCAAATAGAAATCCACGCGCTGGAGCGTTTCGCTGTCCAGCGATAGATACCAGCCGAGCGACGTGTCGTTGTCGTGCGTACCCGTGTACACGATGCAGTCGCGCGAGTGCATGTGAGGCAGGTGCACGTCCTCGGGATTGCCGCCGAAACCGAACTGGATGACGCGCATTCCCGGAAGGCCGAAGCTCTTCCGAAGCGCGTCGACGTCCGGCGTGATCACACCGAGATCCTCCGCCACGATTGGAAGATCGCCGCACTCTTCGCGCAGCGAGCTCAGGAACATCCGACCCGGCGTGCGCTTCCATGTGCCACCGCGCGCATCCGGCGCACCGGCCGGAACGGACCAGTGGGCGGCAAGCGCACGGAAGTGATCGATCCGCAGCACATCCACGCGCTCCAGCACGCGCGAGATCCGCGCGCGCCAGAACCTGAAGCCGTCCCGACGCATCGCCTTCCAGTCGTAGAGCGGGTTGCCCCAGAGCTGGCCCTTCTCGGAGAAGTAGTCCGGCGGCACGCCGGCCACTGCCGTGGCGCGGCCCGACGCGTCGAGCTGGAACTGGTCGGGACAGGCCCAGGTCTCGGCCGAGTCCGGCGCCACGTAGAAAGGCACATCGCCGAACAGGCGCACGCCGCGCCGATGCGCGTGCTCGCGAAGCCGAGCCCACTGCCACGCAAAGGCGAACTGCTCGCACTTCATGCGTTCGATCTCGTCCGCGAGCTCCGAGCAGACGCGGGCCACGGCTTCCGGATCGCGATTGCGGAACTCCGCGGGCCAGTCCCACCAGGCCGCGCCGTTGAAGTGGCGACTCAGCGCTTCGAACGTGACGTAGTCGTCGAGCCAGGACTTCGCATGCTCGAGGAACTCGCGATACTCGGGGCCGTCGGTCGAAGGGATCTCGTCGCGATCGAGGAACGCGACGTTGCCGGCGGAGTCTGAGCGCACCCAGTACGGCGAGCCGTCGGTTCCGGTGGGGCCGAGGGGCAGGAACTGCCAGACCGTGAAACCCGCATCGGCCGCCCAGTCCACGAACGCACGGCCGCCCCGACCGAGCGCGTTCTCCAGCGAGCTGAGGTGCAGCAGCACGCCGGAACGTCGTTTATCGAAGACTGGAAGGCGGGCGGAGGTCATCGTTCAACGCAGTCCGGTAGCAAGAATCGGTGAAGAAGCGCTCAATCGCCGGGCGGCTCGGAAGTCAGCGGGAACCTGAAGCTTCGTGTCCTGAACCGCCCGGCGATTGAGGGCCCGCCCCCTTCCGTCACCCGACCGTCGCCCGCCGCATTACTCCGCCCGCTTCTGGCGCGCCGCGCCCCACCGAGATCGGATGATCCAGCGCCGGCGGCACGGGCAGCCCGAGCAGCCGGTACAGGTTCACGAGCTGGCGGCGATACAGCCGGTCGAACTGCGACACGGCGTCGGCCGGGTTGTAATCGCCGAACCACCAGAACCAGTCCGAGCTCTCGCAGAGCGCAAGCTGGTGCTCGATGGCGTATTTCTGCGCGCGATCGAACTGCCCCTCGCGCATCACGCGATCGAAGGCGATCTTCGCCTCGCAGAGCAGGTCCCAGGCCGCGTTCTTCGCGGGATCTCCCATCCAGGTGGCCAGCGTTCCGTGCACCCAGCTTCCCGACACCACGTTCTGCAGCGGCACCGCTTCGATGCCACGCTGTACGCAATCCGCGAGCGTGACGAGCTCGATATGCGGGTGATCCGCCAGAGCGGTGTAGAGGGCGCGCAGGAAGTAGTAACCGTTGAACGGGTAGTACTCCCACGCGTTCTCGCCATCCAGCGCGATGAGAACCGCGTGCCCGCTCTCGCCGGCGTAATTGCGCGCGACCTGCGAGAGCTCCTGCGCGAAGTTCTGGGCGGCGTCGTCGCCGTGCCACGTCGAATAATTGAAGCCGATGCGATCGGACAGCGTGTCGTCGCGGAAGAAGCACTTCAGCTTCGCGCCCGGCAACGAATACGGCCGGTTGTACGCGCGCGGATCGTCCGGATTCGCGACGCCCGCGACGCGAAGGCTCGTGGCGAGAACGTTCGCACTCGTGGCGATCCACTTGAAGCCGGCTTTTTCGAGCAGCTCCAGCGTCGCGTTGCTGACAGCCCCTTCCGAGGGCCAGCAACCGACGGGTCGAGTACCGAAAGCAGCGGTGAATACCCGCAACCCTTCCGACACATGCCACGCGGCCCGCTCCGCGCCGCCCGGATAGCAGGGATGCTGAGGCAGCTGAATTCCCGGGATGGCCTCGCGTGCTGTGTGGAAATCCAGCAGCAACGGAAGGATCGGATGGCCGTAAGGCGTGACGGACAGCTCGACGCGCCCGCTCTCGCTCAGCTTCCGATAACGCGGCACGACGTCCGCGACAAGCTCGCCAATGAGCGTCAGCAACTCGCGCCGCTGCTCAGCCGTGAATGCACGCCCTTGCGCGGTGAGCGCAGCGACGCGCGCATCCGACCTCCGCACCGTCTCGCCCACCCACGCGAGGTGGTACCAGACAGCCAGGTCATAGATGAGCTGATCCGACGCATACGGAATGCGTTCGACGCTCGCGAGCGTTTCCGCGATGGTGGCGAGCTCGAGGAACGGCCCATACCGCTCGATGAGGTGTTTGCGCTGGGCGCGCAGGCACGCCTTCAACAGCTCCAGCCGCTCAGCGGGCGCACTCGGCACCGGATCCGGCCCGAGAAGGCGCAGCACCGCGTCCGGAATCGGCGAACCCGTGCGCAGGTGCGCGGAGATCTTTTCCGACAGCTCCTGCAACTGCTCGATGAGCACCGGCGTGAAATTCACGACCGCCCGCGCATTCGGCTGCGCCTCCAGGTGCGCGGCCATGTCGATGTAATCCTTGATGGCGTGGAGATACGTCCACGGAAGGACATATTCCCCCGTCAGGGCATCCCGGTACTGTGGCTGATGCATGTGCCACAGGATGACGACAGGCAGCCGGGGCGTAGAGCTCATGTGGCCGGGGTCTGGAGACGACGGAGCATGTCCGGAGTGACGAGCACGATACCCTTCTCGGTCGTGTAGAACCGACGTGCATCCTCTGCAGGATCCACGCCAATCTGCATGCCATCCGGCACGGCGCAGCCTTCGTCGAGTATCGCGTTCTTGATCGTGCAGCCCGAGCCGATGTGCACGCCGGGCAGGATGACCGCACGCTCGATCGTGGTGCGCTCCTCGATCCGCACGTTCGAAAACAGGAGCGTCTCGCGCACGACGGCGCCGGAGATGATGCAGCCGCCGGACACCATCGAATTGATGGCCATGCCGCGCCGGCCATCCTCATCCAGGATGAACTTCGCGGGCGGCTGGTGTTCCTGGTACGTCCAGATGGGCCACTCTTCGTCGTAGATGTTGAGCTCGGGCCGCACGTGAACGAGCTCGAGATTGGCATCGTAAAAAGCGTCGACAGTTCCGACGTCGCGCCAGTAGCTCTGGGCTCGCGTCTTCACGTCCTGGAACGGGTAGGCGAACACCTGCAGCTTGCCGATGCCCTTCGGCAGGATGTCCTTGCCGAAGTCGTGGGACGATTTCTCGTCCGCCGCGTCGTCGAGCAGCAGCTTCTCCAGGAGGCGGGTGTTGAAAACGTAGATGCCCATCGAAGCGAGGATCGAATCCGGCCGGCTGGGCAGCGTCTGCGGGTTCAGCGGCTTTTCGTCGAAGGCGGTGACCCGGTTCCATTCGGTCGCCGTGAGCACGCCGAAGTGGCGGGACTGTTCGCGCGGCACCTCGACGACGCCGACGGTGATGTCCGCGCCCTTCTCCACGTGGTACGCGATCATCGGACCGTAGTCCATCTTGTAGATGTGATCGCCGGCCAGCACGAGCACGTGCTTCGGACGATGCGACAGGATGAGCTCGAGATTCTGATACACCGCATCCGCCGTGCCGCGATACCAGTGCGGCCCGACCTGCTGCTGCGCCGGGATGATCTCGATGAACTCGCCGAACTCGCCGCGCAGGTAACTCCAGCCACGCTCGACGTGCTGGATGAGGGACTGGGCCTTGTACTGCGTCAGTATCGAAATCTGGCGGATGCCGGAGTTCACGCAGTTCGACAGCACGAAGTCGACGATGCGGAATTTTCCGCCGAAGGGCGTGGCTGGCTTGCAGCGGCTCTCGGTGAGCGCCTTCAGGCGTTCGCCGCGTCCACCGGCCATGATGACGGCGAGTGTCCCGCCGGTGAGGCGGCTGACGTACCGGCCGGATGATGCTCGCGCGGGCTGTCGTGGCATGGTTTGACGGGGACGATCGGTCCTCTTGTGTTAGCGTTCTGTGTACACGTCCAGTGATTGAGGAGTCAATGGCGAAGCGTGCGAGTGTACGGACTCAGCTGGAAATGGACCTGCGCCGAATCGCGGAAGGTCGTCATCACGACCCTCACTCGGTGCTCGGATCGCATGAGCGGGACGGTTCGGCGCACGTGCTCGTCTACATCCCTGCCGCCCGCGACGTCTGGCTTGACGGTCGGTTCGAGGCGACGCGCCTCGGCGACACGGACTTCTTCTCCTGGATCGGCGCGAGCCAGGACCTGCGCCCTCACTATCAGGTCTCGTGGACGGATTCCCACGGCACTTTTTCCGAGCAGGTAGACCCCTACACCTTCCCGCCTCTCGTGGACATGCGCGAGGTGGAGTCCTATTCGCATGGGCTTCACCGGGCGGCGTGGAGATTGCTTGGCGCGCACGTGCTCGCGCATGACGGCATCTCCGGCGTGCGCTTCACGGTATGGGCGCCGGATGCGGAACGGGTCAGCGTCGTCGGGCCGTTCTGCAGGTGGGACGGCCGGCGCTACCCGATGCGCTCGCTCGGCGCGAGCGGCGTGTGGGAGCTTTTCATCCCCGGCCTCGGTGCCGGCGAGCTTTACAAATTCGAGATCCGAAATCGGCACAGCGGCGAGATCCTCCTGAAGTCGGACCCGATGGCGCGATCCGCCGAGCTGAGGCCTGCCACCGCGTCGATCGTGACGGCGCCGTCCACGTTCGAGTGGAGCGACGCGGAATGGATCGAGCGCCGGGCGGAAGGCGACTGGCTGCATGCGCCGATGAGCATCTACGAAGTGCACCTCGGCTCGTGGCGAAGGCGGGAGGACGGCGGGTTCCTCACCTATCGCGAGATCGCGGACCGGCTCGTGCCTTATGTGCAGCGGCTCGGCTTCACGCACGTCGAGCTGCTTCCGGTTGCCGAGCACCCGCTCGACGATTCGTGGGGCTATCAGACCACCGGTCACTTCGCCCCCACGAGCCGGCACGGCTCGCCGGACGATCTGCGATACCTCGTGAACAAGCTCCACACCCACGGCATCGGCGTGTTGCTCGACTGGGTACCGGCGCATTTCCCGCGGGACTCGCATGCGCTCTCCCGGTTCGACGGCACCGCGCTCTACGAATACGCGGATCCGCGCAAGGCCGAGCACAAGGACTGGGGCACGCTCGTCTTCAATTACGAGCGGCACGAAGTACGCGCCTTTCTTCTTTCGAGCGCCTACTACTGGCTGCACGAGTTCCACTTCGACGGGCTACGCGTCGATGCGGTCGCTTCGATGCTGTATCTCGACTTCAGCAAGCAGCCCGGCGAGTTCGTTCCCAACAAGCACGGCGGGACGCACAACCTGGAAGCCATCGAATTCCTGCGCGAGCTGAACGCCGTGCTGCACGCCGCGTTCCCGGGCACCGTCGTGATCGCGGAAGAATCCACGGACTGGCCCCACGTCACCCGCCCGACGGACATGGGCGGCCTCGGCTTCTCAATGAAGTGGAACATGGGCTGGATGCACGACACGCTGGCGTACGTGAAGGAGGACCCGATCCATCGCCGCCATCATCACAACCGTCTGACGTTCGCGATGATGTACGCGTACACGGAGAACTTCGTCCTGCCGCTGTCACACGACGAGGTCGTCCACCTCAAGCGCTCACTGCTCGGCAAGATGCCTGGCGATCGCTGGCAACAGCTCGCGACGCTCCGGCTGCTTCTCGCGTACCAGTGGACGTTGCCGGGCAAGAAGCTCCTCTTCATGGGCGCGGAGCTCGCCCAGCCCACTGAATGGGATTTCCGTTCCGCCCTGCCCTGGCATTTACAGGAAGACCCTGCACACGCAGGCATCCAGCAGCTGCTGGCGGACCTGAACCGGCTGTACACCGGCAAGTCGGCCCTGCACCGTTTCGAATTCGAACCCGGGGGCTTCGAGTGGATCGAGGCGAACGACACGTTCCACTCGGTGTTCAGCTATCTGCGCATGGACGGAGACGCGCAGCTCCTCGTCGTCCTGAACTTCACTCCCGTCCCCCGCCACGAATGGCGAGTCGGCGTTCCGCAAGTGGGCGAATACCGTGAAGTGCTGAACACGGACTCGCACCACTACGGCGGAACGAACGTCGGAAATCTTTCGGTCGTGAAGGCGGAAGCGATCGGCGCGAACGGAAGACCTGCTTCCGTCGTGCTCAACCTGCCCCCGCTCGGAGCCGTGATCTTCGAGCGCGTCAGAGCCTCTTCATGAGGCCCATCTCGAACGGGTGCTTCAGGAGGTCGTGCCAGGGATAGATGCGCACCTCCGTAGCGAACTGGCCGCATTCCGCTGGCTGCGCATCGAGCGCGAACACCGAAGCTCCGTCCGGCTCGTGCTCTCCGGTGGGGGCGAGCTGAACGGTCCAGACGCCGTCCACGGGCGGACCCGTATAGGAGCTCAGCGGCGGCAACTCGAAGTTGGACTCCGGCAATTGCCGGCGCGCGACGAACTCCACTCGAACATCCGAGGGCTGCAGCCCGTTCAGTGACGCCGCCACGCGCAGGCGCAGACGCTCGCCTCGCGGCATTTCCGAAGGCCCGTCCGCCAACAGCCTCAACCCGACGCGCGGCCAGATCTGCCGAACGTGCTGCTTCCAGTCCGCCAGCGCGCGCGCACCCGCGAAGTCGTGCTCAGCGAGTCGCTGCCCGTGCCGCGCAAGCGGGTAGTAGATGCCCTGCGCGTAGTCGTACACCGTGCGCCGCATGTTGAAGCGCGGCACGACGCTCGACATCGCTCGCTTGCAGCGCCGGACCCATTCGGGTGAGTAGCCTTCCTCGTTGCGCGAGTAGTAAAGGGGAAGCGTCTCCTCTTCGAGCGTGTCGTAGATGAGCTCGGCTTCGAGCACGTCGCGTCGCTCCGGATCCTGCACGTTGATGGGAGGAATGCCCCACCCGTTGTCCTGCGTCCAGCCTTCGGCCCACCAGCCGTCGAGCACGCTGAGATTCAATCGCCCGTTCACGGCGGCCTTGATGCCCGACGTGCCGCTCGCTTCGAGCGGAGCGATCGGGTTGTTCAGCCACACGTCGACGCCGGACACGAGCCAGCGCGCGAGCTGCAGGTCGTAGTCTTCGAGGAAAACGACGCGGCCCACGAACTCCGGCGCCAGCATCATCTGCTTGATCTCGCGCAGGACCTGCTGGCCCGGCACGTCCGCGGGATGCGCCTTGCCCGCGAACAGGAACAGCAGCGGCCGCTCCGCGTCGTTCACGAGTCGCGCAAGGCGCGCACGCTCCTTCAACAGCAGCGCCGCGCGCTTGTACGTGGCGAGCCGGCGCGCGAAGCCGATGGTGAGCGTGTCCGGACGGCTCGGATCGAGATGCCGCGTGACATGCCGCCATTGCGCAGGGCTCAAGCCCTTGCGCGCGTACTCACGCTGAAGGCGCTCGCGCACGCCCGCGAGCATGCGCGACTTCACGGCCTGCGACGTTGCCCAGAATTCCTGGTCCGGCATGTGCTCGACCGAATGCCAGTACTCGCCGTCGCGGAGCCGTTCGCGCCAGTCGTGCCCGACGGCACGGTCGAGATGGCTCTGCCACGACTGATGCACGAACGTCGGCGCGTGAATGCCGTTCGTGACGAATCCGACCGGATTGTCTTCGGGCCGGATCTCCGGCCAGTGATCCGCGCAGAGCCGTGACGTAACGACGCCGTGGATGCGGCTCACACCGTTCACGCTTCGGGTCCCGTTGAGCGCCAGGCGGGTCATGTTGAAGAGCCCGGGCACCGAAGGCGCGCGCCCGAGATCGAGGAAGCGATCGACCGGCAGGCCGAGCTCGCCGATGAAGTCGTTGAAGTGCATGACGAGCAGGTCGTGCCCGAAAGCGTCGTGACCCGCCGCGACCGGTGTGTGAGTCGTGAACGCGCAATGACTCGCAACCGCCTCGAGAGCTGCGCCGAACGGAAGCCCCTTGGCGAGATGCTCACGAAGCAGCTCAAGGATGAGGAACGCTGCGTGACCTTCGTTGAGATGAAACACGGCGGGCTGCAAGCCGAGCGCGCGGATGGCGCGAGTACCGCCGATGCCGAGAATCATCTCCTGACGGATGCGCGTCGATTCGTCGCCGCCGTAAAGGCGGTAGCTGATGTCCCGATCCGCCGGCGCATTCTCGGGGCAGTTTGTGTCGAGCAGATACACCGACACGCGCCCGACCATCGCCTTCCACACTCGCGACACCACGTCCCGGCCCGCGATGCGCACCGTGACCGTAAGCCACTCGCCGTCAGGTTTGCGCACGGGCTCGACCGGCAGGTCGCGCGGGTCGTGGTCGCGATACTCGGCGTGCTGGACGCCGTCGTTGTCGACCGTCTGCTTGAAGTAGCCCTGCCCGTACAGAAGGCCGATCGCGACGAAGTTCATGCGCTCGTCGCTCGCGGCCTTGCAGTGATCGCCCGCGAGCACGCCGAGGCCGCCTGAGTAGATCGGGAAGCTCTCGTGGAAGCCGTACTCCGCGCAGAAGTACGCGACCAGCGGCGCATCCGCGAGCGCCGGCGCAGAGATGTATTCGTCGAACGCCTTGAGCGCCTGGTTGTAGCGCCCGAGGTAGGTCGGATCCTCCGCGGCCTGGTTCAGCGCTTCCTGACTGACGCAGCGAAGAAGCAGGCGCGGATTCCCCTCGGTCTGCTTCCAGAGCTCAGGATCGAGATCCTCGAACAGCGCACGGGTCGGCCGGTGCCAGCCGAAGAACAGGTTGGCCGCGAGCTCGGGCAGTCGCGCGAGCGCTGCCGGGATGACGGGCGTGACTTCAAGTAGCGGGTTTCGCATAGCTTTGCGGCAGATCGAAGAAAGCGCGCGAGTCTACCAGCCCAGGATGGCTTGCAAGTCGTGTGGAACCGCCATGCGTAGCACGCTCCGATTACATGCGTAGCAACGGGGCGACAGCCCCTCCGCTGGGCCGCCGCTGTAGACTGCGCACCGCATGATGCTCCCCTGCACCAAAACGCGGCTTACGCTCGCGGTTGCTTCCGGCCTCGCGCTGGCGGCACTCGGAGAGGCGATAGCCCCCGCCAACGCAGCCGACAGCGCGTCCGATTCACAGGCCAAGCTTGGATGCCTGCCAGCCGGGAACGGCTTTCTGCGCGCGAAGATTCGCGGAGCGATGAATCTCGACGTGAACTGGAAGGACGCCGAGCTCGAATGCGACGGCGGCGCGCGGCCGGATGGCAACGGCATCCGCCTGAGCTTCGCAGGGCCGGTGCAAGCGGACGGACGACGCCTGCGCATGGTCTTCGGCGTCGCCAACGCTGGCGAGGGCACCGCAGGCACCGCGCTCCCGACGAATCTCACCGTCATCTTCGAAGGCGAGAAGCGGCTCTTCGCCACACGCGGCGATGACAAGTGCACAGTGGACAAGCTGCAGCAGGAACGTGTCGGTGCGCTCGGTGGCGACGTACGCTCGTACCGTGTGGTGGCGAGCGGGTTCTGCACCGAGCCAGCGAATGATTTGAACGCGACGACGCGCATCGTCGTCAGCAGCTTCGACTTCGCGGGGCGCGTGACTTTCGAACCGCTGCCCAGGGGCGACGAGAAGGCAGGTGCCAGCAGCGCACTGCCGTCGACCGCCACCGCAAAGGTTTTCCCTTGAAAGGACGTCGATGAAAGTCGTCTCCGTCTCCCGGTTCGCTAGCCCTCAGCGCTTCGTTCTTTTCATGCTCCTGGGGCTGCTCGCGTTCACCGCCTGCAAGGCGCAGGTCTCGCAGCAGAACCTGATCTCGCTCGACGAATTCCCGAAAGGCACGCTCGAGATCGTGCACGACAAGCAGGCGCACAAGTTCGACATCTGGATCGCCCAGACGCCCGGACAGCAGACGCAGGGGCTGATGTTCGTGCGGGACCTGCCGGAGAACCGCGGCATGCTTTTCATCGCGCAGCCGCCGCGCGTCTTCAGCATGTGGATGATGAACACCTACATTCCGCTCGACATGGTGTTCATCGGGGACGACGGGCGCATCAAGAAGATCGTGGCGAACACGACGCCTCACTCCCGCGCGACCATCTCCTCCGACGTACCCGTGAAAGCCATCCTCGAGCTCAAGGGGGGCGAGGCGGGCCGGAGGGGCCTGCAGGTGGGCGATCGGGTCACCTGGAAAGCCGCGTCGGTCACCGCATCGCAATAAGCTCTGGCCGTCCGGGTGGCAGACAGCCACCTGGGACAGATCCGAAGAACCCAGCGGTTTCCGGCCTGTAATCGATCGTCTTGTGGCGCGCGAGCCGCGCAGCCTGCACCACTTTCGAGCAGCAAGGGTACCGTCCGACGCTGGACTGAGTCCGAGCGAACGCGCGCCAACGCAAGTTCTGAGCCAACGCCCGCGATCAGGATTACGCTCCGGCTCGGGCCGACGCGGATATCACTCGTCCCGCCGCACGCCCTGCCGTCCCGCCCCCGGATACGTTCGGCAGGCCCACTTCCTCGCACTGCACAACGCGCTCCGCCGGATTGGCTTCGGTGCGAACGCCACACCCGCGCACCGCACGCGGACATCTCAAGCAATCGCCATGCCGCCGTTGCCCCGTGACAACGCTTTGACTAGGTACACGCCACAATTGCTACGCCGGCCGGGCGTCCGTCCTCAAAAAGCGGCGCCTCACAGCGATTTCAGCACCATTCCCCGCGTTGTACGAACGTGTGGCGTTTTCGCTAACCGTCTTTTGCCGGTGTATCGCCGCTGCTACCATTCGTGCACCGAAACGGACCTGATCCCCAGCCAGGGCCGCTTCGACAACCAATCGACCCTGCATGCGACATCGCATCCGGGGCAAAAGTTATGAACGGGAAACCGTTCGCAGGAGGAACCCGATGATCTCCCAACGCAACGATGAGATTGCGCGGGCAGTACGCCGTGCACTCGTATTGAGTGCTGTCGCGGCAACGACGCTTAGCGCGCTGCCGGCCCAGGCTCAGGAAGCAGACGACACCCAGACCGTAGTTGTGACAGGCAGCCGCATTCAGCGGCAGGACTATCAGTCCGCGAGTCCTGTCGTTACCGTCAGCGAAGAAGCGTTCAAGCAGACCGGCTCGACGACCGTTGAGACCCTGCTGAACACGCTGCCGCAGTTCGTGCCCTCGGTCACGAACACGTCGAACAATCCGTCGAACGGTGGTCAGGCGAACGTCGAACTGCGCGGTCTGTCACCCACCCGCACGCTGGTCCTTCTCGATGGCAAGCGCGTGGTTCCGGCCGACGGCACGGGCGTCGTCGACCTGAACATGCTGCCGGCCTCCCTGCTCTCGAACGTCGAGATCATCAGCGGCGGCGCTTCCGCGGTGTACGGTTCCGATGCTGTCGCGGGCGTCGTCAACTTCAAGACGAAGGACTTCGAAGGCATCCAGTTCGATTCGAACTACGGAAGGACCTCGGAGGACGACGGCGAGGAATGGCAGGGATCCATCACCGCCGGCATGAAGTTCGCGGACGGCCGCGGCAAGCTGATCGGTAACGTCTCTTACGCCGACCGCACGGCTGTGCGCGCAGGCGACCGCCCCTTCTCCAACGTCGCCCTCGGCTACTTCGGGCCGGATGTAGGCTTCGGGCCGCTGGGCTCGGGCACCATCGAAGAAGGTTCCGTCTCGGTTGCCGCCTCGCAGGCTGCGAAAGACGCGGTGTTCGGCCGCTATGGCGTGCCCGCCGGCACGGTGACGACGAACGGCTTCTCGTTCAACGCCGACGGAACGGTCTTCTCCACCGGCGACGGTGAGACTCCGAACAGTGTCCGGAACTTCCGTGGCGACATCACGGATGACTTCAACGACATGGTGTACACCTACAACTTCTCGCCGCCGAACTACCTCCAGCTGCCGCTGGAGCGCAAGACGGCGTTCGGGCGCGGCAGCTTCGAGATCGTGCCGGCCGCGGAGGTGTACCTGCAGACCATCTGGGCGCAGTACGACGCGAACACTCAGCTCGCGCCCAGCCCGGCCAGCCAGCTCTTCATTCCGGTCACGAACCCGTTCGTCTCACCGGACCTGCTCGAGCTTGCAATGTCGCGGTCGAACCCGAACGCGAATCTCAGCATGGGCAAGCGCCTGAGCGAGCTCGGCCCCCGCTTCGAGAACAACCACTATGACGTGATCCAGATCATGGGTGGCGTCACCGGTCAGGTGTTCGAGAACTGGAGATACGACGCCTACTACTCGTACGGCTCCGTGGAGGTCGACAACCTGCAGCTCGGAAGCGTGTCGCGTACCCGCTTCGAAGAGCTCGCGTTCGCGCCCGATGCCGGCGCGTCGATCTGTGGCGGCAACGGCATGAATCCGTTCGGCAAGGGCTCCATCTCGCCGGAATGCGCCGCGTACATGTCGGTGGACGCGCTCAACAGGATCGACGTCAAGCAGAAGATCGCGGAAGCGACCCTCACCGGTCCGCTCTTCGCGCTGCCGGCGGGCGATTTCTCTGCCGCGTTCGGTGTGTTCTACAAGAAGGACGAGTTCTCGTTCATTGCGGACGAGAAGCTGCGTGCGCAGACGACGGGCGCCTTCGGCCTGCCGATCCGTGCGGACGTGTCCGGCTTCAACGCGACGGACAACACCACGGGTGAGACGGACTCGACCGAGTTCTACGTCGAGACGCTGATCCCGATCCTCGCCGACAGGCCGGGCATCCAGAAGCTCGATGCGACGCTCGGCTTCCGGTACGCGGACTACTCCACGGCCGGCGGCGTGAACTCGTACAAGGCCGAGTTGACGTACGCTCCGAACGACCCGTTCCTGATCCGCGGTTCTTACCAGCGCGCGGTGCGTGCTCCGAACATCACGGAGCTGTTCCAGCCGCAGGTGACGAACTTCCCGAGCTTCAACCCGCCGGATCCGTGTAACGCCACGAGCCCGCAGCGCACTGGCCCGAACGGCGCCGCCGTCCGCAGCCTGTGTCTGGCCCAGGGCCTGCCGGCGGCACTGATCGACAGCTTCAACTATGCGAACCAGCAGGTTGAAGGTCTGCAGGGCGGCAACCCGGACCTCGGCGAGGAGACCGCGGATTCGTTCACCCTCGGCGTCGTGTGGAACTCGAACCTCGACGGCATCCTGTCGGACTTCCGCGCGTCGGTCGACTGGTACCGCATCGAGATCGAGGATGCGATCTCGTTCGTCGCCGCCGAGACGTTCATGGATCGCTGCTACAGCGCGCAGTTCAATCCGAACTTCGAGGCCGACAACTTCTACTGCAACTTCTTCACCCGCAACGACTTCAACGGTGAAGTGACCGCGGCCGCGGAGACGAAGCAGAATCTCGGCGCGATCAAGACGTCGGGCGTGGACCTCCAGTTCGACTGGGCCTTCAACGCCGGCCCGGGCCGCGTCACCATGAACTGGGTCGGGTCCTGGCTCGACAAGTGGGAGCAGCAGGAGCTGCCGGGCGACGTGTTCACGCAGTACGGCGGCACGATCGGCACGAGCATCGCGACGGCCTTCCCGGACTGGAAGTGGACGTTCAACCTCAACTACAACCTCGGCGGCCTGGGCCTCAACGCCCGCTGGCGGTACGTGGATGGCATGAACGACGAGAGCGAGCCGGAGTTCCTGGTCGGCAGCTACAGCTACTTCGACGTGGCTGCGAGCTACGGCTTCGACAACGGGCTCCTGAAGGGCGTCGGGCTCCGCGCTGGTGTGACGAACCTGTTCGACAAGGATCCGGCGATCTACCCGAGCTACGTCCAGTCGAACACGGACCCGTCCACGTACGACGTGCTGGGCCGCCGGTACTTCATGGCGGTGACGTACTCGTTCCAATAAACGCTGATCCGAAGGGCAACCTTCGACTGAACGGCGGGCCTCGTGCCCGCCGTTTTTTTTGCGCCCCACCGGCACGCCGCGGCCGGCGCAGGGATCGCAAATCACCGCCCCCGCGGGTGCCGGACCCCGCCGCATACGGACCATTACACTTGGGCCACGACGCGCTGCCTGCGACAATTCCCGCATGATCGCTCCCTCTCCAGCATGACCGCGCCCGCGGCCCCAGAGCTCTCCCAGGCGCTGAGCCTGCTCGGGCAGAAGCGCTTTGCCGATGCCGAAGCGATCTGCCGCGAGGTTCTCCATCGCGCCCCGCGCAACGCCGAGGCGCTGCATCTCCTCGCGCTCGTGCGAAAGGACGCAGGCGACCTCGCCGAAGGCGAGCGCCTGATGAGGGACAGCATCGCCATGGAGCCGCGCCGCGCGGAGTTCCGCGTGAACCTTGCGAACCTGCTGCGCCGGCAGGGGAAGCTGCAGCAATCCGCGGCCACCTACAGGGAGGCGCTGGCGCTGGACGGCAAGCATCGCCTCGCGCGCCTTGGCCTCGCGCGCGCTCTCAACGATCTCCAGCAGCACGGCGAGGCCGAGAAGGAGGCGCGCGCGCTCCTCGGGGCAAACGAGCGGGACGCGGAGGCTTGGGCCGTGCTCGGCGCCGCCCTGCGCGAGCAAGGCAGGCCGCAGGAGGCCGAAAACGCTTATCGTCGGGCGACTTCGATTGCGCCGAACTACGGCGTAGCGCATCACAATCTCGGCGCGCTGCTGTCGCGCCTGCATCGCGCCGAAGAGGCACTGCAAGAGCTCGAGCGTGCCAGGCAGCTCGGCATCGGCAGCGCCACTCTCGCCGTCAACCTGGGCCACACGCTGCTGCAACTCTGCAGATCGGAAGAAGCGGAGCGAGCTTATGCGGCGGCAGTCGGACTCGAGCCGCGCAACGTCGACGCGCAGCTGAGTCTCGCCCAGCTGCGCCACATGCGCGGGGATCCGCAGTTCGCGAGGGATATCGCCGCCGCCCGGCGGGCGCATCCGGATGACGCTCGTCTCGACGTACTGTTTGCGGACGTGCTGCGCAGGACGGGCGACCTGCAAGCGTCGGAAAACGTGTTGCGCGACATGATCCAGCGACGGGGCGCATCACCAGAGATCTTCTCGGCGCTCGCGCAGGTGCTTCAGGAACAGGGGCGGCTTCCGGAAGCCGAGCTGCACGCGCTCGAGGCCGCGACGCTCAAACCGCAGGAAACACCCATCGTCGAGACGCTCGTCGCGATTCAGCTCGCGCGGGGTCACGCGCACGAAGCCAAGCCGTTCATTCAGTCCATGCGCGCACGTTATCCGGATGAACAGCGATGGATCGCGTACGAAGCAACCGCCGCGCGCGTAACCGGCGACTCGCTTTATCAGGATCTGTACGATTACGAGCGGCTCGTACGCATCTACGAGATCGAGCCGCCGCGGGGATGGTCCTCGCTCGCCCAGCTCAACGCGGACGTCATGCGCGTGCTTCAGTCGCGCCACCAGTTCGCCTCGCATCCGCTCGATCAGAGCCTGCGAAACGGCAGCCAGACGGCGCGCAGCCTCCTGAGCGATCCGGACCCGACCATTCGCGCGCTGCTCAGCGCGTTCGAGGAGCCGATCCGCCGCTATCGGCAGGCCATCGGGACGAACCCCTCACATCCGCTCTCGGCGCGGAACCAGGGCAAAGCGCGCCTGCGCGGCTGCTGGTCCGTGCAGCTGCACCGTGAGGGGTATCACGTCAATCATCTGCATCCCGAAGGCTGGATCAGCTCCGCGTACTATGTTTCCGTGCCGGAAGAGGTTTCGGACCCGAGCCTCGCCTCGGGCTGGCTCAAGTTCGGCGAAACGCGTTTTCCGGTGCCCGGTGTGAACGCCGCAAGATTCGTGCAGCCGCATGCGGGTCGTCTCGTGCTGTTCCCATCGTACATGTGGCACGGGACGACGCCCATTCACGGCACCGAACCGCGCACGACCGTCGCGTTCGACGTCGTACCAGAAACAGGGGGTGGATGAGATGGAAGCCAGCAATGGCTCGCCGCCGGTGCGGATGGACCCGCACCTGGATGTCCGGATGATGGCGCGCGTATTCGCGAGCGTCGGGCGCTTGCATGTGCGTCCCTTCTTCGCGCCCGAGTGCGCGGAGCGCATTTACAAGGAGCTCTCGCAGGACATTCGCTGGGAGCTGCAACTCAACGCGGGCGAAAAGGCGATCAGTCGCGATGGGGCTTCGTTCGAGGCGCTCTCGGAGGCCGATCGCAAGCTCGTGTTCGACACGGTGTACGCAAACGCCCGCAACGGCTTCCAGTACCTTTTCAACAATTACCCGATCGCGGATCTCTACGAGGAAGGACGGGAGCGCTCGCTCTACGTGATGCGCGTGTACGAGTTCCTGAACTCGCCGACGTTCCTCGAGTTCGCGCGAGCGGTGACCGGCGTGCGTTCCATTGCCGTTGTCGACGCGCAAGCCACGCTCTACCGGCCGGGCCACTTCCTCACGCGGCACGACGACCGGCTGGACGGGAAGAAGCGCGTCGCGGCGTACGTGCTCAACTTCGCTCGCAAGTGGAGCGCGGACTGGGGCGGAATCCTGCAGTTCATCGACAGGGACGGGCACGTTGCCGAAGGCTATACCCCGACGTTCAATGCGCTGAACCTGTTCCGCGTCCCCCAGCCGCACACGGTGAGCATGGTCACGCCGTTCGCCGAGCAGGAGCGATACAGCATCACGGGCTGGTTGCGAGAGGCATGAGCTTTCAGGCCTCTACAGAGGTTCCCGCACCGATTTTCATCGGTGGCGTACCCCGTTCCGGCACGACACTGTTGCGCGTGATTCTGGACACTCATCCGCGCATTCACTGCGGAACGGAGCTGAGAGTCGTTCAAGCGCTTGCGAATCTCTCGACGAACGCCGAACAGAGCGCCGCGAAAATCCTCGAGAGCGCTTATGGCGTAGACCTGCCGCGATTGCGAGAGATCTTCGCGGAGCTGATCCTGGAGTTTCTCAGGCCTGCCTGGCAGGCAAGCGGCAAGCCTCGCGTCGCGGAGAAGACGCCCTGGAACCTGCTGGCCTTTCCGCAGCTTCATCGCTTGTTCCCACGCAGCCCGCTGATCCACGTCATACGGGACCCACGTGACGTCGTCGCGTCCCGCCTCGAGCGGGACCGGATGGCGGCCTCCGGAAATGCGATCGACACCGTCGCGCTCGCCGGGCATCGCGCGCGCGAGTGGACGGATGCGATGGCCATAGGCCGGTTCATGCGAAGCAATTCTGAATTCGCCGCGCGGTATTTCGAGATCCGGTACGAGGCGCTCGTGCGAACGCCGGAGCCTGTGCTGCGCGAGTTGTTCGCGTTCCTGGAGGAGGACTTCGATCCCGCCGTGCTCAATTTCCATCGCACGCAACGGGAGGTTACAGGCTCGGAAGAGTGGAGCGCGCAGGCGGTACAGCGCCCATTGTTCGAAAGCTCGATCGGGCGGTGGAAGCAGGACCTCAGCGAGAGCGAGCAGGCAGCCGTCACTTCCGTGGCGGGCGGCACGATGGAGCACCTTGGTTACGCCGTGAACGGAATGCCGGCATGAGCGGCGAGCAACCCAAGGATCCGTTGATCGTTACAGGCGTAGCCCGTTCCGGCGTACGCCTGATGAGCGCTCTCCTCGACGGGCATCCGGAGCTTGCGAGCGGCCCTGACCTGCCGTTCCTGATCACGATGGCGATGCAGTGGAAGGAAATCGCGAGCACGCTCGGAGAGAATCACGCGAAGTACCACTCGCTGGGACGCGAGCAGGTCCGGGATTCGTTTCGCTTCACGGCCGCGAAACTCTTCGCTCCACGGCTGGAACGCGAAGGCAAGGAGCGCTTCGTCATCCAGTCCTTCGCAGCGATGTTGTCGCTGGAGGCGATGGCTGCCCTCTTCCCGACGACGCGCGTGATTGTGATGGTGCGGGATCCGCGAGCAGTCGCGCGATCCCTGCTCCGGTGCAACTGGCGCAACCCGCAAGATGGCCGCCCACTGCCCTACACTCAGGACGCCTCGGTGGGAGGGAGATTCTGGGCGGAGTTCATGCGAGCCTCCTTGCCGGGCATTACGAGTCTGGAGTCGACCGGACGCCTGAAGATCGTTCGGTACGAAGACCTGTGCGCGAAGCCGGAAGCAACCCTGACCGAGGTCGGAGAGTTCATCGGCAAGGCAGCGTTGCCAGCCGACCTCAGGCAGGCATCTGCAGACTGCGTCATTGCCTCCACGGATAACGAGCACCCACCTTTACGTGTGGGTCATCTCGATACTGCCTCAATCGACGCCTGGAAAAGCGGCTTGCCCGCCGACACGGTCAGGGCGATATGGAGCGCTGCCGCTCCGATCGCGGAGCGATTCGGCTACGTTTGAGCAGCAGCAAACGTCGCGCTCTTTACTCCTCGCTTGCGCGAGGACGCCAGGCGTTCATGAGCTCCTGCTGCACTTTGGGCGGTACCGGATCGTAGTGACTCAGCTCAATGGTGTAAGCGCCCGTTCCCCCAGTGAGCGACTTCAGGCGCGACTGGTACTCGGAAATTTCGGCTAACGGCACGAGCGCCGTAACGGTGGCGCGCTGCCCGGGCTGCGTATCGTTCCCGTTGATGCGTGCTCGCTTCGTCGCCAGATCCCCAGTGATATCCCCGATGGCCGACGCCGGTGCGGTGATCTCCATGCGCACTACGGGCTCGAGAATGATGGGGTTCGCCTTTCGGATCGCATCCAGGAACGCCTTGCGTCCGGCCGACACGAACGCGACCTCCTTCGAATCGACGGAGTGATGCTTGCCGTCATAGACGGTGACGCGGATGTCCTGCAGCGGAAAGCCCGCGACAGCGCCCTCCGAGAGCACCTGCCGCACGCCCTTCTCCACAGCAGGAATGAACTGCCCCGGGATGGCGCCGCCCACCACGTCGTCCACGAACTCGAATCCTCTGCCGCGTTCTAACGCCTCCACGCGCAGGAACACCTCGCCGAACTGCCCCGCTCCGCCCGTCTGCTTCTTGTGCCGGCAGTGGCCCTCGGCAGGGCGGGTGATCGTTTCGCGATAGGGAATGCTCGGCGGATGCGTCTTGATGTGCACGCCGTAGCGCTCAGTCATGCGCTCCAGAAGCATCCGCATATGGAACTCGCCCATTCCATACAGCACGGTCTCGTTGAGAGCCGAGTGATGCTCGATCCGCACGCACGGATCTTCGGCAGTGAGCTTGTGCAAGGCGTCCGCCAGCCGCTGCTCGTCGCCACGGCGTTCTGGCTCTATGGCCACGCCATGCATCGCAGGGGGGAAGGAGATGGAGCGGAGGTGGTATTGGTCTTCGTCGTGACAGTCGTGCAAAACGGCATCGAAGTGAACATCGTCGACTTTCGCGATGCCGCAGATGTCACCTGGGATGCCCTGCGTCACCTCCACGGTGTCCTTCCCCAGGATCTTGTACAGGTGAGCAACCTTGAAGGCCTTCCGTGCGTCGCCCACGAAGAGCTGCGCGCCCGGACGAACCGTGCCCTGATGAATGCGGAAGAGTCCGAGCTTGCCGACGTACGGGTCGACGCTCACCTTGAACACGTGCGCGACGACGTGCTGTGCGGGATCGGGTGCGACCCTCACGCGCATCGCGTCGTCGCCAGGCCCTTTGAGAAACGGCGGTGAGTTACCTTCGAGCGGATTCGGCAGCAGACGCCTGATGATCTGCAGCAGCTCCGGAATGCCCGCGCCGGTTTCC
>Ga0182742_1000756_pt1 | contig 47208 bp, 33 predicted proteins | sample eDN5th37CBELigMG_FD_128880 | JGI IMG/M metagenome (GOLD analysis project Ga0182742, IMG submission 128880) | Enriched Miracle-Growth compost microbial communities from Emeryville, California, USA - eDNA 5th pass 37_C BE-Lig MG (version 2)... ...
CCCTTGCCGACATAGTCGTTGCCCGCGCCGACGAGGTCGAAGGTGATGCCGCGGGCGAGGAACGCGCCGAAGGACTGGCCGGCCGTGCCGTGCAGCTTCACCGAGATCGTATCGTCCTTCAGGCCCTTGAAGCCGTAGCGCTTGGCGACGGCGCCCGACAGCATCGCGCCGGCCGAGCGGTCGACGTTCTTGATGTCGACCTCGAAGGCGACGGGCGTCTTCTTGTCGAGCGCGGGCTTGGCCTCCTCGATCAGCTTGCGGTCGAGGATGTCGTGGATCGGGTGATCCTGCCGCTCGGTCCAGTAGGTCGCCTCCTTCGGCGCATCGACCTTGTGGAAGATGCGCGAGAAGTCGAGACCGTTGGCCTTCCAGTGCGAGATCATCTTCTCCTTTTCGAGCAGTTCCGAGGCGCCGATGATCTCGTTCAGCGAACGCACGCCGAGCGAGGCCAGGATCTCGCGCGCCTCTTCGGCGACGAAGAAGAAGTAGTTGATGACGTGCTCCGGCGTGCCCTTGAAGCGCTTGCGCAGGACCGGGTCCTGCGTGGCGACCCCAACCGGACAGGTGTTTAGGTGGCACTTGCGCATCATGATGCAGCCGGCCGCGATCAGCGGCGCGGTGGCGAAGCCGAACTCGTCGGCCCCGAGCAGCGCGCCGATGACGACGTCGCGGCCCGTCTTGAGCCCGCCGTCGACCTGGAGCGCGATGCGCGAGCGCAGCTTGTTGAGCACCAGCGTCTGGTGCGTCTCGGCAAGGCCGATCTCCCACGGCGAGCCTGCATGCTTCAGCGAGGTGAGCGGCGAGGCGCCCGTGCCGCCGTCGAAGCCGGCGATGGTGATATGGTCCGCGCGCGCCTTGGCGACACCGGCGGCGACCGTGCCGACGCCGACTTCCGAGACGAGCTTGACCGAGATATCGGCCTCCGGATTGACGTTCTTCAGGTCGTAGATGAGCTGCGCCAGATCCTCGATGGAATAGATATCGTGGTGCGGCGGCGGCGAGATGAGGCCGACGCCGGGCGTCGAGTGACGGGTCTTCGCGACCGTCGCGTCCACCTTGTGGCCGGGAAGCTGGCCGCCCTCGCCGGGCTTGGCGCCCTGCGCGACCTTGATCTGCAGCATGTCCGCGTTGACGAGATATTCGGTGGTGACGCCGAAGCGGCCCGACGCGATCTGCTTGATCGCCGAACGCTCCGGGTTCCTCGAACCGTCCGGCAGCGGCAGGTAGCGGTCGGCTTCCTCGCCGCCCTCGCCGGTGTTCGACTTGCCGCCGATCCGGTTCATGGCGACGGCGAGTGTCGTATGCGCCTCGCGGGAAATCGAGCCGAAGGACATCGCCCCCGTCGAGAAGCGCTTGACGATATCGACCGCCGGCTCCACCTCATCGATGGAGACCGGCTTGCGGCCGAGAGCTTCCGCGCCCTTGATCGAGAAGAGGCCGCGGATCGTGTTCATGCGCAGCGACGAGGCGTTCACCAGTTCGGCGAACTCCTTGTAGCGATCCGCCGCATTGCCGCGCACCGCATGCTGCAGCGAGGCGACGACATCCGGCGTCCAGGCGTGCTCCTCGCCGCGCATGCGATAGGCATATTCGCCGCCGATATCGAGCGTGTTGGCGAGCAGCGGGTCGCGGCCGAAGGCGGCCTTGTGGCGGTTGAAAGTCTCCTTGGCGATCTCGTCGAGGCCGATGCCCTCGATGGTCGTCGCGGTGCCGAAGAAATACTTGTCGACCAGTTCGGACGACAGGCCGATGGCATCGAAGATCTGCGCACCGCAATAGGACTGGTAGGTCGAGATGCCCATCTTGGACATGACCTTCAGGATGCCCTTCCCGATCGCCTTGATATAGCGGTAGACCACCTCTTCAGCATCCACCTCCTTCGGGAACTCGCCGCGCTTGTGCATGTCGGTGAGCGTGTCGAAGGCGAGATAGGGGTTGATCGCCTCCGCGCCATAGCCGGCGAGCAGGCAGAAATGATGCACTTCGCGCGGCTCGCCGGTTTCCACGACAAGGCCGACGGAGGTGCGAAGCCCCTTGCGGATCAGATGATGGTGCACGGCGGCCGTCGCCAGCAGCGCCGGGATCGCCACGCGATCCGGCCCGATCTGACGGTCGGAGAGCACGATGATGTTATAGCCGGAAGTAACGGCCTGCTCGGCGCGCTCGCACAGCCGGTCGAGGATTTCCGGCAGGCCCTCCGCGCCGCGCGAGACGTCATAGGTGAAGTCCAGCGTCTTGGTGTCGAACAGGTCCTCGACATGGCCGATGGAGCGGATCTTCTCCAGGTCGCCATTGGTAAGTATCGGCTGACGCACTTCCATGCGCTTGGCCTTGGCAGCCCCGCCATGGTCCAAAATGTTCGGACGCGGGCCGATGAAGGAGACGAGGCTCATCACCAGTTCCTCGCGGATCGGGTCGATGGGCGGGTTCGTCACCTGCGCGAAGTTCTGCTTGAAATAGGTGTAGAGCAGCTTGGTCTTGTCGGACATGGCCGAGATCGGCGTGTCCGTGCCCATGGAGCCGATCGCCTCCTGGCCCGTCGTCGCCATCGGCGACATCAGGAGGCGGGTGTCCTCCTGCGTATAGCCGAAGGCCTGCTGGCGATCGCGCAACGAGACGTCGCGGCGCAGCGCCCGCGGCTCGACCGGCCCGAGGTCTTCGAGGATGATCTGGGTATTGTCCAGCCACTCCCGGTAGGGATGCTTGGCGGCGAGTGTCGACTTCACCTCGTCGTCGGAGATGATGCGGCCCTCCTCCATGTCGATGAGCAGCATCTTGCCGGGCTGGAGCCGCCACTTCTTGACGATGCTCTCTTCCTTGACCGGGAGCGTGCCGGCTTCGGAGGCGAGGATGACGCGGTCGTCATCGGTGACGAGGTAGCGGGCCGGGCGCAGGCCGTTGCGGTCGAGCGTCGCGCCGATCTGCTTGCCATCGGTGAAGGCGACGGCGGCCGGACCGTCCCACGGCTCCATCAGGGCCGCGTGGTATTCGTAGAACGCCTTGCGCTCGGGGCTCATGAGCTGGTTGCCGGCCCAGGCCTCCGGGATCAGCATCATCACCGCATGGGCGAGCGAATAGCCGCCGCGCACCAGAAATTCGAGCGCATTGTCAAAACAGGCCGTGTCCGACTGTCCTTCGTAGGAGATCGGCCAGAGCTTGGTGATGTCGTCACCGAAAAGGGGCGAGGAGACGGAGGCCTGGCGGGCGGCCATCCAGTTGACGTTGCCGCGCAGCGTGTTGATCTCGCCGTTATGGGCGACCATGCGGTAGGGATGCGCCAGCTTCCACGACGGGAAGGTGTTGGTGGAGAAGCGCTGGTGAACCAGCGCGACGGCCGATTCGAAGCGCGGATCGGCGAGGTCCTTGTAATAGGTTCCAACCTGATAGGCGAGGAACATGCCCTTGTAAACGATCGTCTTGGACGACAGGGAGACCGGGTAGAAATCGCTCTCCTCGCCCTCGTATTCATCATAGATGCGGTTGGAGATCACCTTGCGCAAGGTGAAGAGGCGGCGCTCGAACTCAGCGTTCGTCGCGGCGTCGCGGCCGGCGCCGATGAAGACCTGAACATGGCGCGGCTCTGTGGCGGCGATCTCGGGGGCCTTGGAGAGCGAGGAATTGTCGACCGGCACGTCGCGGAAGCCGAGCAGCATCTGCCCCTCTTCCGCCGTCACATCGGCAATCACCTTCTTGAAATAGTCGACCAGCTTCTCATCCTGCGGCATGAAGATGTGGCCGACGGCATATTCGCCAGCCTTGGGCAGCGTGACGCCCTGCTTTGCCATCTCCTCGCGGAAGAAGCGGTCCGGAATCTGAACGAGAATACCCGCGCCGTCGCCCATCAGCGGATCGGCACCGACGGCGCCGCGATGGGTGAGGTTTTCGAGCATGAAGAGACCGTCCTTGACGATCTGGTGGGATTTCCTGCCCTTCAAATGCGCCACGAAACCGACGCCGCAGGCGTCCTTCTCGTTGCGCGGATCGTAAAGTCCCTGTTTTTTCGGCAGAGCCCGGCCGGAGGCGCGCGTTGTGGCGCCCGTCGCAGAAACCTGCGCCCGGGTCTGCCCCAAATCATGTGCTTGAGTCTTCACCACCATCGTCTTTCCTCCTGTCGCGCCTGCGCCATGCGGGCGACCGTCATGCGCGGGGCCAATCCGCCGCGCCAAATCTTCGTGAGCCGGGTCGACCGAAAGCAGGACGGTCGAAAGGCATGATCATCCAGGACCGTCAGGGCACTCGGATTGCGGAGGAAATCCCCCTTACCCAGCCATGGGACGCTCTTTGCGCTTGCGGGCAGCGCCGTGCGGTCTCTCGAGGGAAATAGGACAGCAACCCTGTCCTATTTCATGCGTTCTATGACAGAACCGCCCCCGGATCGCAAGGCCATCATGCCAAATAAACACCACCTCATGAAGAAAAATTGCCCCTGCCGGCGAAACGTTGAAATTAAATTACGAGCTACCGGCACTTCGTTTCGGTTCATTTCATTGTTGGGGAGGAGAGCGCTTTCGGCCGGTTCCGGCGATTTGATCGCCACCATTTCTCCATTAAGGTCCCCTCAACGCCTCTAATCGCATTGGAATTCACATGTTTTTCGCTTCCGACAACTGGGCAGGCGCCCATCCCGACATTGCAAGAAGCCTCGTCGAAGCCGCCGGCGGCTTTGCCTCCGCCTATGGAACGAGCGATCTCGACAAGCGGGTGGAAAGGACGTTTTCGGAGATTTTCGAGCGGGACGTCGCCATCTTCTTCGTCGGCACGGGCACGGCGGCGAATTCCCTGGCGCTCGCCAGTTTCAATCGCCCCGGCGGCCAGGTCTTCTGCCACCGCGAGGCGCATGTGAATGTCGATGAATGCAATGCGCCTGAATTCTTCGCCGCCGGTGCGAAACTGGTGCCGGTCGACGGGCCGGCCGGCAAGTTGCAGCCGGAAGCGCTTGCCGCCGCCATCGCGAGGTTTCCGCCCGATTTCGTCCATGGGGGCCAGCCGATGGCCGTCACCATCACGCAGGCCACCGAAGCCGGCACCGCCTACACGCTCGACGAGATCGCGACGCTTTCCGATATTACCAAGAAGGCCAGCCTGCCCCTGCATATGGACGGCGCGCGCTTTGCCAATGCCCTCGTGCATCTTGGCGCCACGCCCGCGGACATGACCTGGAAGCGCGGCGTCGACATCCTGTCCTTCGGCGGCACGAAGAACGGCTGCTGGTGTGCCGAAGCGCTCGTCCTCTTCGATCCCGCCAACGCGCAGCAGATGCATTTCCTGCGCAAGCGCTCGGCCCAGCTCTTCTCCAAGTCGCGCTTCATATCCGCCCAGTTCGAGGCCTATTTCCGCGACGGCCTGTGGCTCGCGCTGGCGCGCCATTCGAACGCCATGGCCGCCCGCCTCGCCGCCGGCTTTTCCGCATCCGGCAAGGCGCGGCTTGCCTGGCCGACCGGCTCCAACGAGCTTTTCGCGATCATCCGCAACGATGCGATGAAGACGCTTCAGGAGAAGGGCGCCACCTTCTACGATTGGCCGGCCGGCCCGGACCTGAAAGCGACGATGAGCGAGGATGAGACACTCATCCGCCTCGTCACAAGCTTCGCCACCACCGAAGCCGATGTCGACCGCTTCCTTTCAGGGCTTTGAGGAAAAGGGCCTGATAAACCGGCAACCCGCGAAAACTCCGCCTCCTCTCCGCCATGTTCGGCGCGGATGACGTGGAGGATAGAGCGCGGCTTGCCATAGAGACCATGCAAACAAAAAGGCGGTGCCGTGCGGCACCGCCCTTCTTCATTCCGATGGAAGCGTCGATCAGTTGGTCTGCGCCTCGATCTGCTTCGGTTCGGCGCCGATGGCCGCGATCTCGATACGGCGGGGCTTCATGGCTTCCGGGATCTCGCGAAGAAGATCGATGTGGAGAAGGCCGTTCTTCAGCGAAGCGGCACGCACTTCCACATGATCGGCGAGCTGGAAGCGGCGCTCGAAGGCGCGCTTGGCAATGCCGCGGTAGAGATACTGGCTGTCATCGGACGTTTCGTCCTTCTTCTCGCCCTTGACCGTCAGCGCGTGTTCGCGCGCTTCGATCGAAAGCTCGCTCTCGTCGAAGCCGGCCACCGCCATGGTGATGCGATAGGTGTTTTCGCCGGTGCGCTCGATATTGTAGGGCGGATAGCTCTGGGCCTGGTCAGGCTGGCCAAGGCTGTCGAGCATGGTGAAGAGACGGTCGAAACCGACGGTGGAACGATAGAGGGGGGAGAAATCGACGTGACGCATGGTGTCCTCCTTCAGAGCAACGTTTGCGGTCTTTCAAAAGGCTACCCCCGATTTCCGAAGGTGCAGCCCGGTTCATCCGGCCCCGCCCCTTTTTGGCGACGGAAGCCTCGACGGGCCCTCGCGGCGCCCGTGACGTTGAGATGGGCATGCAGCCTCCGCCGTTCAAGGGGTGCCGGCCTGCATCGGCGTCGTCCGGATATTTTGCCGGATGAACGGCGGATGAACGACCGCTTCGGACAACGTTCAGATTGGCGCTGTTAAAAAGGCAGCATCGAAAGCGAATACTTTCGATGACCGGGGTGCAACGTCCCTTCCTCTCCGGTCAAATTGCGCCGGACTGCATGTGTAGCCACCCCCGTGCCACATGCATCCGGCTTTTTTCTTTGACGGCGCGGGCGCCAGCGCCTATCCATCGACGATCCACGATGAGACCTTTCCGCCGATGGCTTCCATTCTTTTCGCCACCGCCGACAATCCCGTCCCCGAAAACCATTTCGCCGGCTTCATGGAAGGCCGCGGCGGCGCGAAGATCCGTTATGCGGTTTTCCGCTGCCGGCAGCACGAGGCCAAGGGCACGGTCGTGCTGCTGCAGGGCCGCAGCGAATGCATCGAGAAATATTTCGAGACGATCGAGGATTTCACCGCCCGCGGCCTGTGGGTCGCCACTTTCGACTGGCGCGGCCAGGCGGGATCCGACCGGCTGATCACCGGCAGCCGCACCGGCCATGTCGACCGCTTCTCCGACTATGAGGCCGACCTTTCCCTCTTCCTGGAGCAGATCGTCCTGCCTGACGCGCGGCTGCCCTTCTTCATCGTCGCCCATTCCACCGGCGCGCTGGTTGCCCTTTCCCAGGCGCCGGCGCTGGAGAACCGGATCGAGCGCATGGTGCTCGCCTCCCCCTTCGTCGCGCTTGCCGGCCAGTCCATGAGCCAGCGCAAGATCGCCGTCATCGCGCGCCTTGCCTCGCTCGCCGGCCTCGGCACGCGGACATTCCGCAAGGGTGATCCGCCGGTCGAGTTCTCTCACAATATCGTGACGTCGGATGCGCGCCGCTTCGCCCGCAACGCCGCCATCTTCACCGAACATCCCGAGCTTGGCATAAGCTGGCCGAGCGCCCGCTGGCTGAACGAGGCCCTGCGGACGATGGGGCGCGTGACGCACCAGGACCACCTGACCCGCATCCGCATTCCCACCCTGCTGCTTTGCCCGACGCAGGACGCGCTGGTGCCCCGCAAGGCGGTCGGCGACCTCGCGCGTATTTTCCGGGCCGCCCGCCTCGTCGAGATCGATGGCGCCCGCCACGAACTGTTCCAGGAAGCAGACCGCTACCGCACCCAGGCGCTGGCAGCCATCGAGGCCTTCATCCCCGGCAGCGACGCCGGAGAAACCGGCCTCGGCGCCTGAACCGAAGCGGTTCCGGCGAAAGCTCAGCCCTTCAGCAGCGCCATCGCCTGATCGTAAACCGTGCGGCTGCCGGCCGCGATGATCTCGCCGCCCATTTCCGCAGGCCCTCCGTCCCAGTTGGTGATGATGCCCCCTGCCTGCTCGATGACGGGGATGAGGCCGCCGACATCGTAGGGCTTCAGCCCGCATTCCACGACGAGGTCGACATGGCCGGCCGCCAGCAGCGCATAGGCGTAGCAGTCGACGCCGTAGCGGAAAAGGCGCACCCTGTCCTGCACGGCTTCGAAGCGTGGCTTGCGGCTTTCGGTGAAGAGATGGGGCGAGGTGGTGAAGAGGATCGCATCGGAAAGGCTGTCGCAGGCCCGCACCGAAAGCACCTTGTCCCCGTCCGGTCCCGCATAGCGGGAAACCTCGCCGTCCGCGAAGTAGCGCTCGCCCGTGAACGGCTGGTCGACGAGGCCCTTGACGGCCTTGCCGTTGCGGTAAAGGCCGATCAGCGTGCCCCAGACAGGCACGCCGGAAATGAAGGCGCGCGTGCCGTCGATCGGGTCGATGACCCAGACATATTCGCGGTCGAGCCCGACGGAGCCGTGCTCTTCGCCGAGAATGCCGTGATCGGGGAAATGCTGCTCGATCAGCGCGCGGATAGCCGCTTCGGCGGCCCGGTCGCCCTCCGTGACCGGATCGAAGCCGCTCGCCTCCTTGTTGACGACATCGGCGCCGACGCGGAAGCGCGGCAGGGTTTCCTTCCTTGCGGCATCGGCAAGAAGGTCGAAGAAAGCGCGATCAGGCTGCATGGAATATCTCTCGGACGGACTGCGAACCGCCTTTGCATACTGCATCGCCGGCGAAAACAAAACCGGATTGATGTCGAAGCCGGCAGGACGGCGCCGCCGCGCGACGCGCGGCACAACAGCCGCTTCCTTTCGGCCGCACTTGACATTTGTGCAGCGCAGCATTACGGTTTTTCTGCAGTCCTTCGTGACTGCAAATGCCCTCCTTGGGTGTTTCCTCCCTAGACTTAGCCGCGCCACGAGCGCGGTTTTTTTTGAAAGGGAGCGCGGCCTATTCGGCGGCGAGCGCCCTGTCCGCCGCATATTCCTCGACGTGGTCGGAAAAGTCCTCAAGGAAGGCGGAGATCGCGGTCTGCAGCACGGCGAAATCCGGCCGCTTGGCAAGCGTCGCCTCGTCGACATAGAGGGCGCGGTTCACCTCGATCTGCAGCGCATGCAGTCCCTTGGCCGGCCGGCCGTAATGTTCCGTGATGAAGCCGCCCGCATAGGGCTTGTTGCGCACGACGGAAAAGCCCATGTCTTCCAGCAGCCGCATCGCCGTGCGCGAAAGCTCGCCGGACGCGCTGGTGCCGTAGCGGTCGCCGATGATGAAATCCGGCCGCAGGCCCGTTCCCGAAACCCGGATATTGCCTGGCATCGAATGGCAGTCGATGAGCACCGAGAAGCCGAAGGTCACATGGGTACGCACCACCAGCCGGCGCAGGCAGGCATGATAGGGCTTGTAGACCGTCTCGACCCGTTCCAGCGCTTCCTCCACCGGAAAGCGGTGGCGATAGATCTCCATGTTTTCCGCGACGACCCGCGGCACCGTGCCGAGCCCGCCGGCGACACGAATGGAATTGATATTGGCAAAGGGCGGCAGGGCGCCCTCGAACATGCGGGGATCGAGCTCATAGGGTTCACGGTTGACGTCGAGCCAGGCGCGCGGGAAATGGGCGATCAGCATCGGCGCGCCGAGCGCCGGGGCGACCGAGAAGAGCTCGTCGACATAATGGTCTTCCGAACGGCGGATGCCGAGCGAGTCGAGACGCGAGCCGTCAAGGAAGCTCTGTGGATAACGACGCCCGCTATGGGGGGAGTTGAAGACGAGGGGCACGCTCTGCGAAACCGGTTCCAGCACTTCGAAGTAGCTGTTTTCGCTCAAAGCCTCCGCCATTGCCGTCCTTTACCATGCCCTGAAATCATTGCCTCCGCCATGTTGCCAGCGGCCCCGCCCCATGTCCATACTGCCGGTCGACGGACAAGGCCTTGCCCTGCCCCATTCACCGGATATTTACCGGAATGCGATCATGTAACAGAACCGCCCGTTCGCGGGCTGACAACCTTCAGAATGGTTTCCGAACTCCATGACACCCAAGATTCTCCTCGCAGAAGACGACAACGATATGCGCCGCTTTCTGGTGAAGGCGCTCGAAAAGGCGGGCTACCAGGTGCTCTCCTACGACAATGGCGCCAGCGCCTATGACCGGCTTCGCGAAGAACCCTTCTCACTCCTTCTCACCGACATCGTGATGCCGGAGATGGACGGCATCGAACTGGCGCGCCGCGCCACCGAACTCGATCCGGACCTCAAGGTCATGTTCATCACCGGCTTTGCCGCCGTGGCGCTGAACCCGGACTCCAAGGCCCCGAAGGACGCCAAGGTGCTCTCCAAGCCGTTCCACCTGCGTGACCTGGTCGACGAAGTCAACAAGATGCTGGCGGCCTAAGACACGGAAAAGACCACGAAATCCCCGCGTGAAAAAAGCTTGAAAAAGCCTATTGACGCGACAGAAGGTTTTGTGGTCTATGCGCCTCATCGGATGGGCGTGTAGCTCAGCGGGAGAGCACTACGTTGACATCGTAGGGGTCACAGGTTCAATCCCTGTCACGCCCACCATTCGATTTTCAAAGGCCTTTCGGGAAACCGGAAGGCCTTTTGCTTTTGCGGCTCGGGTTGGGTTTTCTCAGGCTCGATTTGCCCGGCGAAGCGGGTTTTCCGCGGCGGCATCCGATGCCTCCCATATTCGTTTTCTGCCCGGCGGGCGTGCATGGCGGAAATACATATATGCCGTGCTGGAAACAGTTGACGACGAAGTCAGATTTGCGTTGAATGAACGCAAACGAGCGTCATGCAGGGCAGCGCGGATGCGATGCCAAGCCTATGAAAAAACGCCGGAACTGCAACGGGAACAGGCCTGCCGCAGGACTGCCCGCCGCCCGATTACCCCATGAAACCGTAAAGTGTTTATTGCCTGGCTATGCTTGAAGCGCTCTACCGCAGCGCGAAAGATGGCGCACCCCGTTGGAGGACGGGATCGAGGACGGTCGACGGATGGGAGGATTATCCATGAGCGACGCATCCAGCATACACCCGGTGGACGAGAAACTGCCCGTCGGCAGACTTGCAACGCTGGGCATTCAGCACGTACTTGTCATGTATGGCGGCGCCGTCGCGGTGCCGCTGATCGTGGGCCGCGCCCTGCAGCTCAGCCCCCAGGATGTCGCATTCCTGATTTCCGCCGACCTTTTCGTCTGCGGTCTCGTGACGATCATCCAGTCGCTGGGCTTCGGGCGCCATGTCGGCATCCGCCTTCCCGTCATGATGGGCGTCACCTTCGCCTCGGTCGGCCCGATGGTCTCCATGGCCACCATGGTGCCCGGCGCGGAAGGCGCGCGCATGATCTTCGGCGCCATTATCGGGGCCGGCTTCGTCGCTCTCCTGATCGCCCCGCTGATGGGGCGCCTGCTGCGCTTCTTCCCGCCGGTCGTGACCGGCACCATCATCCTCGTCATCGGCGTATCGCTGATGCGCGTGGGCATCAACTGGACCTTCGGCAATCCCTTCGGCCCGACCGCACCCAAGGTGATCGACCCGACCCATGCGGAATGGCTCAGCCAGATGAAGAAACTGGCCGAAACCGGCGGCCCGGCCGTGCCCGATGGCTTCACCATCGCGCCCACCGTTTCCAATCCATTCTATGCCGAACCGAGCCATATCGCGCTTTCGGCGGTGGTCCTCATCTCCATCCTGCTGATCGCCCGTTTCGGCCGCGGCCTCATCGCCAATATCGCGGTGCTGAGCGGCGTGGTCATCGGCTGCGTCGCCGCATCCGTGCTCGGCATGATGCATTTCGACCGCGTGGCCGATGCCGGCTGGTTCGCCGTCGTCACGCCCCTGCGCTTCGGCATGCCGATCTTCAACCCGGTGCTCATCGCCACCATGACGCTCGTCATGATCGTCGTGATGATCGAATCGACCGGAATGTTCCTGGCGCTCGGCGAGATCACCGGCAAGTCGATCGATCAGTCCAAGCTGACGGCGGGCCTGCGCGTCGACGGCATCGGCACGATGATCGGCGGCCTGTTCAACACCTTCCCCTATACGAGCTTCTCGCAGAATGTCGGCCTGGTCGGCGTCACCGGCGTCAAGAGCCGCTATGTCTGCGTGGCCGCCGGCGTGATCATGATCGTCCTCGGCCTCATCCCAAAGATGGGCGCCCTGGTGGAAGCCGTGCCGACCTTCGTTCTCGGCGGCGCTGGGCTCGTGATGTTCGGCATGGTCGCGGCGACAGGCGTGCGCATCCTGACGACGGTGGACTTCAAGTCCTCGCGCAACAACCTGTTCGTTGTCGCCGTGTCGGTCGGCTTCGGCCTCATCCCGCTGCTCGCACCGAACTACCTGATGTGGTTGCCGCATGCGATCCACCCGATCATCGAATCGGGCATCGTGCTCGCCTCGATCGTTGCCGTGCTGCTGAATGCCTTCTTCAACGGCGTGCAGTTCCAGCAGTCCGCCGCCGTCGATGCAGCCCGCATGGCGGACAGCCACTAGACGCCTCGCGTCGGGCATGGGCGGTTCCCGCCCGGCCCTTCAGGATCGAAGACGAACCCGGCTTGCATCCGTAAGCCGGGTTCTTTCGTGAAGGCCGTGCCCGTCAGTTCAGCGGGATCTGCAGCCCGCCCGAATCGGCCGGGCGGGCATAGGTCGTGTTGTTGGCGGCAGTCGTGCTGCATCCTGCAAGCGACAGGATCGCCAGCGCGGCGACGACGAAACCGGTGATGGGGCGCATGAACCTCTCCTTTGTGATCTGCCTCTATGACATAGGCGCCGGTAGGTGGAATGAAAAGGGAGCATCGGCGGTCCATTCCCGCCAAGCAAAGCGCCTGCCTTTTCCCGCATTCTCTTCTGCCGACAGGGACCAGGCCCGTCGGCGTCGTTCCGTGGTCAGCGGGTATGCATGAGGATGTTGACGAGCGTGCCGGCCGGGTCGCGCACGAAGAAGCGCCTGACGCCCCACGGCTCGTCGACCGGACCATATACCACCGGATAGCCGCCCCTCAACACGGCCGCATGGGCGGTCTCCACATCGTCCACCTCGATCGACAGACCCGGCACCGGCGCGCCGGAGCCGCCTTCCGAGGCGAAGCTCACCTGCAGGGGCATGGTGCCGTCCGTACCGTAGGTGGCAAGCCAGCCGTGATCCATCAGCAGTTCGAGGCCCAGCACATCGTTGTAGAAGCGGGCGACGGCGGCCGGATCGGCCGTTTCGATGTTCGGGACGATGCGTTTGACTTTCATCGGCGATTTCCTCCTCGGCGCGCCATCGGCGTCGCATAGTTCGGCATGTCGGGCCGGTGCGCGCCCTTGAGTTCCGCGACCCGCGCGATAACCTTGGGCAGCGATACGGCAATGTGATGACGGAGCGTTTCGGCCGCCCGCGTCCGGTCATCGACATCGAGCGCCCGGAAGACCGCAAGATGCTCGGCGATGAACGGCTCGTCGGCGGGCATGCGCTGGGAGACGCCGATGATGTGCTTGCTGACATTCAGCATGGACCGGGCGCGGCGCAGCGCAATCAGCATTTCCCGGTTGCGGCAATGGCCGAGGCAGGTGATGTGCAGGTCGGTTTCGAGACCGTTCATCGCCTCGACGGAAAGATCGGGATAGACGGCGAGCGCCTCCTCCAGCCGCCGCGTCATCGCATGGCGCTCGGCCGGCGAAATGAAGGGAGCGGCCTGGACGAGCGCCAACGGCTCCAGCGCCACGCGGATATCGTGCAGGTCGCGCATGCGCTGCTCGTCGAGCGGCACGAGCGTCCAGCGCATCCGCTCATCCTTCTCGGTGATGCCGAGCGCTTCGAGCCGAGTCAGCGCATCGCGCGCCACCTGCCGGCCGACGCCGCGGCTGCGGGCCAGCTCCACCTCGTTGATCCGGTGGCGGCCGAAAACGGAAAGATGCACCATCTCCCGCTCCAGCGTCTCGTAGATCGCCTCCCAGGCGGGCGCCTTGCGCAGGCCTGGCGCCTCTTCGTCAAGCCCCAGCATTTCCGCCGTGAGCACCAAGCGCTTCGGCCCGCCGCGCCCCTGCCCCACGAGAAAGCCGCGCCCTTCGAAACGCCGGATCGTCCCCGCCGCCTCCAGCAGCGAAAAGGCCTGGCGGACCGGCGTGCGCGTTGAAGCGAAGAGGCCGGCGACCGGCCCTTCCAGAAGCAACGCTCCCCGTGGCAGGCGGCCGGTGGAGATCGCCTCGGCCAGCACGTCCCGGATCCGAAGATAGAGCGGGCCGCTATCGTTCCCCGTCTCGACGCCTTCCGCCGCCGTCACCGCCGCCCTCCCGCCGCCGGAAAGACGATTACGGCGGCACGGCAGGCTCTCTCCAGCCGGAAAAAGGGATTGGAAAAGGGCCTTTGCCCGCATCTGTCTTTTCCGGCGATCATGGCGCGGACCATCGCACGAATGCCTTGTGCCGACAACGGTCATGTCCGATCTGCCCGCCGGCAAGGAAATTGCGGCGCAGCCGGCAAAAATCGACATTCCTTTCGTGACGCGCGAGGCGTTTTGCGCTAGGGAACCCATTCCAGGCTCGCAATGCGGCCCGAAAAACCCCATATGCCAGCCGCGTCCACTCGAGGAATTGACCATGCCCGCATATCGCTCCCGAACCACCACCCACGGCCGCAACATGGCCGGTGCCCGCGGCCTGTGGCGCGCGACCGGCATGAAGGACACGGATTTCGGCAAGCCGATCATTGCGGTGGTGAATTCCTTCACCCAGTTCGTGCCCGGCCATGTGCACCTGAAGGACCTCGGCCAGCTCGTCGCGCGCGAGATCGAGAAGGCCGGCGGCGTCGCCAAGGAATTCAACACGATCGCCGTCGACGACGGCATCGCCATGGGCCATGACGGCATGCTCTATTCGTTGCCGAGCCGCGAGATCATCGCCGACTCGGTCGAATACATGGTCAACGCGCATTGCGCCGATGCCATGGTCTGCATATCCAACTGCGACAAGATCACGCCCGGCATGCTGAATGCCGCCATGCGCCTCAACATCCCGGTCGTCTTCGTTTCCGGCGGCCCGATGGAAGCCGGCAAGGTCGTGCTGCATGGCAAGACCCACGCGCTCGACCTCGTCGATGCCATGGTCGCCGCCGCCGACGACAAGGTGTCCGACGAGGACGTCAAGGCCATCGAGCGCTCCGCCTGCCCGACCTGCGGCTCGTGCTCCGGCATGTTCACGGCCAACTCGATGAACTGTCTGACGGAGGCGCTCGGCCTGTCGCTGCCCGGCAACGGCTCGACGCTCGCCACCCATGCCGACCGCAAGCGCCTCTTCGTCGAGGCCGGCCACCTGATCGTCGATCTTGCCCGCCGCTACTACGAGCAGGAGGACGAAAGCGTCCTGCCGCGCACCATCGCCAACAAGAAGGCCTTCGAGAACGCCATGTCGCTCGACATCGCCATGGGCGGCTCGACCAACACGGTTCTGCATATCCTGGCCGCCGCCTATGAAGGCGGCGTCGACTTCACCATGGAAGATATCGACCGCCTGTCGCGCAAGGTACCGTGCCTTTCCAAGGTCGCGCCCGCCAAGCAGGACGTGCACATGGAGGACGTACACCGCGCCGGCGGCATCATGCGCATCCTCGGCGAGCTCGACCGCGGCGGCCTCATCTATCGCGACACGCCGACCGTTCATGCCGAAACGCTGGGCGATGCCATCGACCGCTGGGACATCACCCGCACCAACAGCGAGACCGTGCGCACCTTCTTCCGTGCCGCACCGGGCGGCATCCCCACCCAGGTCGCCTTCAGCCAGGAAGCGCGCTGGGACGATCTCGATGCCGATGGTGAAAACGGCGTCATCCGCTCCGTCGAGCACCCCTTCTCCAAGGATGGCGGCCTTGCCGTGCTTTCCGGCAACATCGCACTCGACGGCTGCATCGTGAAGACCGCCGGCGTCGATGAATCGATCCTGAAATTCTCAGGCCCCGCCGTCGTCTTCGAAAGCCAGGATGCCGCCGTGAAGGGCATCCTTTCGGGCGAGGTGAAAGCCGGCGACGTCGTCGTCATCCGCTATGAGGGTCCCAAGGGCGGCCCGGGCATGCAGGAAATGCTCTACCCGACGAGCTATCTGAAGTCGAAGGGCCTTGGAAAGGCCTGCGCGCTCATCACCGATGGCCGCTTCTCCGGCGGCACCTCGGGCCTGTCGATCGGCCATGCCTCGCCGGAAGCGGCACAGGGCGGCGCCATCGGCCTCGTTCGCCAGGGCGACATCATCGAGATCGACATCCCGAACCGCACGATCAACCTTGCGGTCTCCGACGACGAACTCGCCGCTCGCCGCGCCGAGCAGGACAAGCTCGGCTGGAAGCCGGCCGCCCCGCGCAAGCGCAATGTCACGACGGCGCTGAAGGCCTATGCCGCCTTCGCCAGCAGTGCCGACAAGGGCGCCGTCCGCGTCCTGCCGGAATAAGCCCTCAAGGGCGCGGCGCCATCGCCGCGCCCCTTTTTTGAGAGGCGTCCTTTCGCTCCCCTCCCCGTCTTCGACGACGAAATTCCAACCACCGCTTTGACAGGTGGCATCAATGTTGATATCAACGCAATTCGTCGAAAGCCCGTGAAGAGGAGTTACGAGCATGAGACCCCATCACGACATCGTATCCCGGGAAGATTGGCTGGCCGCCCGCAAGACATTGCTGGCGCTGGAGAAGGAAGAAACCAGGCTGCGCGACAAGGTGCGGGCCGAGCGCCTCGCCCTGCCCTGGGTGAAGGTCGACAAGGCCTATGCCTTCGAGACGACCGAGGGCCGCAGGACGCTGGCCGATCTCTTCGAAGGCCGCAGCCAGCTTATCGTCTATCATTTCATGTACGGTCCGGAGTGGGAGGCCGGCTGCCCCGGCTGCTCCTTCATGGCCGACCATATCGACGGCATGCTGCCGCATCTCAACAATCACGACGTGACGATGATCGCCGTCTCCCGCGCGCCGCTGGAAAAGCTCCTCGCCTACAAGAAGCGCATGGGCTGGAAATTCCCGTGGGTTTCCTCCCACGGCAGCGATTTCAACTTCGACTACCATGTCTCCTTCACGAAGGAGGAGCTTGCCGGCGGCAAGGTCATGTACAATTACCGCGAGACGGACGCGGCCGATGCCCATGACGAGCTTCCCGGTCTCAGCGCCTTCTTCAAGGACGGGGACGGCACTGTCTACCATACCTATTCGGACTATGCGCGCGGCGGCGAAGAGGCGCTCGGCACCCTGATGATCCTGGATCGCGCGCCGAAGGGCCGCAACGAGACGGGCACGCTCAGCTTCGTCAAACGCAAGGACGAATATGCGGATGCACCGAAAACGCAGCCCTGCTGCGACTGAACCGGAAAGAAGGAGGGACGAGCGATGCACAAGAACTATGGCAGGTTCTGCTGGTACGAGCTGATGACGCCGGACGTTCCGGCCGCCGAACGCTTCTACGCCTCGGTCGTCGGCTGGTCGACGCACGATTCCGGCATGCCCGACATGAACTACACTCTCGCCTATGCCGGCGAGAGCCAGGTCGCCGGCATGATGGAGATTCCCGCGGAGGCCGAGGGCATGCCGCCGATGTGGATGGGCTACATCTTCACCGACACGATTGAGCAGACGCTCGAGGACATTGCCGCCAATGGCGGAAAGGTCCACCGGCAGCCGCAGGATATTCCCAGCATCGGGCGCTTCGCGGTCGCGGCCGATCCGCACGGCGCAGTCTTCTCGCTCTTCGCCACCACGGATGAAGGCCCCGACCGGCCCAGCATGATGCAGCCCGGCCATATCGGCTGGAATGAGCTGATGGCCGGCGATCTCGACAGCGACTGGGACTTCTACGCGAAGACTTTCGGATGGACGAAGGACAGGGCTGTCGACATGTCGGAAAGCGGCATGGGCATCTACCAGACGTTTGCCGTGCACGGTGGCGACGCCATCGGCGGCATGATGACGAAGCCCGCCGGCCTGCCGGCACCGCCCTTCTGGGGCTATTACTTCGTGGTGGAAGAGCTCGATGCCGCCGGCGAACGCGTCACGGACGGCGGAGGCCGGATATTGATGGAGCCGATGGAAGTGCCGGGCGGTGCGTGGATACTCAACTGCCTCGATCCGCAGGGCGCCCATTTCTCGCTCGTCGCGATGACCCGCTGATCCCGCACCCGGATTCTCGCGGCTGAGACGGCGGGACGGCAGCGCCTCCCGCCGCATTTCATGAACGGGCGTAGCGTCGATCCCGCTTGCAATCGTTCCCCGTATTGCAGAAACTTCCCAAGGTGGTGGCGGAAGGCCGCCGCCCGGGGAAAAGAGCGCGCATGTCGATCAAGGCCGGTATCTACCATCTCACCCATTACAAATACGACAACCCGGTCCGCCTCGGACCCCAGATCATCCGGCTGAAGCCCGCGGCCCATTCCAAGACCAAGGTCATCAGCCACACGCTGAAGGTCTCGCCCGAAAACCATTTCGTGAACCTCCAGCAGGACCCCTACGGCAACTATCTCGCCCGCTTCGTCTTTCCCGATCCGGTGACGGAACTGAAGATCGAGGTCGACCTCGTCGCCGACATGACGGTTTACAACCCGTTCGATTTCTTCGTCGAGGAGGAGGCCGAGCACTGGCCTTTCGACTATCCTGAGGACCTGCGCGAAGACCTTGAAATCTACCGAACGCCCGAGCCGATGGGGCCTGCGCTGGAGACCTTCATGGCCAGCGTCGACCGCTCGCGCCAGCGCACGGTGGACATGGTCGTCGGCCTCAATGCGCGTCTCCAGCAGCAGGTGGGCTACGTCATCCGCATGGAACCCGGCGTGCAGACGCCGGAGGAGACGCTGACGACGGCAAGCGGCTCCTGCCGCGATTCGAGCTGGCTGCTCGTGCAGATCCTGCGCCATCTCGGCTTTGCCGCCCGCTTCGTCTCCGGCTATCTCATCCAGCTGACCCCGGACTTGAAGGCGCTCGACGGACCCTCCGGCACAGAGGTCGATTTCACGGACCTGCATGCCTGGTGCGAGGTCTATATCCCCGGTGCCGGCTGGATCGGCCTCGATCCGACCTCGGGTCTTTTAACCGGCGAAAGCCACATCCCGCTCGCCGCCACCCCGCACTACCGCAACGCCGCGCCCATTTCCGGCGGCTATTTCGGCATGGCGAACACCGCGTTCGACTTTGCCATGACGGTTGACCGGGTCGCCGAGCATCCGCGCATCACCAAGCCCTTTTCCGACGAGAGCTGGGAGGCGCTGAACGCCCTCGGACGCGAGGTGGATACGGTCCTTGCCGCCAGCGACGTCCGCCTCACCATGGGCGGCGAGCCGACCTTCGTCTCCATCGACGACTTCGAATCCCCCGAATGGAACACGGAAGCCGTGGGCCCGACGAAGCGCGACAAGGCCGACCGGCTGATCCGGCGCCTGCGCGAACGCTTCGCGCCCGGCGGCTTCCTGCACTACGGCCAGGGAAAATGGTATCCGGGCGAAAGCCTGCCGCGCTGGACCTTCTCGCTCTACTGGCGGCGCGACGGCAAGCCGATCTGGCAGGATCCGGATCTCATCGCCGAGGAGGGCGCTGCCCGCGCCGTTGGCGATGACGATGCCGAAAAGCTGTTGACGGCAATCGCCGGCGAACTGGCAATTCCCTCCGAGATGGTCATGCCTGCCTTCGAGGACCCGGCCGAATGGCTGGTGAAGGAGGCAAGGCTTCCGGACAATGTCGATCCGTCCAATTCGAAGCTGGAGGACCCCGAGGAACGCAGCCGCATCGCCCGCGTCTTCGACCGCGGCCTGACGCGGCCCTCCGGTTATGTCCTGCCCGTACAGGTCTGGAATGCGCAGGCCGGCGAGCGACGCTGGGTGAGCGAGAAATGGCAGACACGTCGCGGCCGTCTCTTCCTCGTCCCGGGCGACAGCCCCGTCGGCTATCGCCTGCCGCTCAATTCGCTGCCCTGGCTTTCGCCGGCCGCCTATCCCTATATCAATCCAACCGATCCGAGCATCGTGCGCGGCGACCTGCCCGACTATGCGCAGGAGCGCGGACGGGTGCTGCCCGCCGCCGATTTCCGGCCTGCAACCGGTGGGCAACCGCAAATGCCGCAATCGGCGGGCGAGGTCGACGGCCATGTCCGCACCGCCATTTCCGTCGAGCCGCGCGACGGGCGGCTTTGCGTCTTCATGCCCCCGACCGTCGATATCGAGGATTATCTCGAACTCGTCGCCGCGGCCGAGCGCGCCGCCGCCGCTCTCGGCCTGCCGGTGCATATCGAAGGCTACGCGCCGCCCCATGACGAGCGCATCAACGTCATTCGCGTCGCGCCGGACCCCGGCGTCATCGAGGTCAACATTCACCCGGCCTCCTGCTGGGACGACTGCGTCGACATCACCACGGCGGTCTACGAGGAGGCACGCCAGGTCCGCCTCGGCGCCGACAAGTTCATGATCGACGGACGTCACACCGGCACCGGCGGCGGCAACCATGTGGTGGTCGGCGGGCGCAATCCGAACGACAGCCCGTTCCTGCGCCGCCCGGACCTTTTGAAGAGCCTCGTGCTGCACTGGCAGCGCCATCCCTCGCTCTCCTACCTCTTCTCCGGCCTCTTCATCGGTCCCACCAGCCAGGCCCCGCGCATCGACGAGGCACGGCACGATTCGCTTTACGAGCTGGAGATCGCGCTTTCGCAGGTCCCCTCCCCGGAAAACGGGGTGCCGCCGCTGCCCTGGCTCGTCGATCGGCTCTTCCGCAACCTGCTCGTCGATGTCACCGGCAATACCCACCGGTCGGAAATCTGCATCGACAAGCTTTTCTCGCCGGACGGGCCGACCGGCCGGCTCGGCCTTGTCGAGTTCCGCGGCTTTGAAATGCCGCCGAATGCCCGCATGAGCCTTGCCCAGCAATTGCTCATCCGCGCCCTGATCGCCCGCTTCTGGCAGAATCCGGCGGAAGGCGGTTTCGTGCGCTGGGGCACCACCCTGCACGATCGCTTCATGCTGCCGCACTATGTCTGGCAGGATTTCCTCGATGTGCTCGCCGACCTCAAGGCGAACGGCTTCGACCTGCGCCCGGAATGGTTCGCCGCCCAGCTCGAATTCCGCTTTCCCTTCTGCGGCGAGGTCGAGTACGAGAGCGCGAACCTTGAAGTCCGGCAGGCGTTGGAGCCCTGGCACGTCATGGGAGAGCAGGGAGCGATCGGCGGCACCGTGCGCTACGTCGACAGCTCCGTGGAGCGGATGCAGGTGAGGCTGGAAACGGCCAATCCAGAGCGCTACACCGTCGCCTGCAACGGCCGTCCGGTCCCGCTGAAGGCGGCCGGCGTGAAGGGCGTGGCCGTCGCGGGCGTACGCTTCAAGGCGTGGCAGCCGGCTTCAGGCCTCCACCCGGTGCTGCCCGTCAACGCGCCGCTTACATTTGATATTTATGATACATGGTCGCGGCGGGCGATCGGGGGCTGCATTTACCACGTTGCCCATCCGGGCGGACGCAACTATGACACCTTCCCGGTCAACGGCAACGAGGCTGAAGCCCGCAGGCTGGCGCGGTTCGAGCCCTGGGGCCACCGGCCCGGCGGCTACGCGCTGCGCCCGGAAACACCGTCGGCGGATTTTCCGCTGACGCTGGATCTGCGCCGCCCGCCCGCAATCGCCTAGGAACAACGAGATGAAGCGCATCCAAGACGGACGCTCCGGTCTCCGGCAGGAGTATCAGGATTGAGGACCACGAATGTGGAGGCGGGGCGCAAACCGGCAGGAACGCCGTCGCACGCCTACAGACCGCTTGCGGGCGTGGCCGACGAGATGGTCGACACGCATGGCGCGGTACGCCCTGTCTGGCGGCATTTCCTTTCGGCGCTCGGCCGCATGGACGAGACCGAGCTTGCCGGCCGCTTCGCCCGCGCCGACCGGTATCTGCGCGACGCCGGCGTCTTCTACCGCGCCTATGGCAAGGAGGCGGGCACGGACCGCGCCTGGCCGCTCTCCCACATTCCGGTGCTCATCGACGAGACGGAATGGGAGAGCCTTTCGCGCGGCCTCGTCCAGCGCGCCGAACTGCTGGAAGCCGTCATCGTCGATATCTACGGCCGGAACGAGCTGGTCGCGAACGGCCTCCTGCCGCCGGCCCTCGTCGCCTCCAACAACGAATTCCTGCGTCCGCTCGTCGGCGTGCAGCCGGCGGGGCGGCATTTCCTGCATTTCATCTCCTTCGAGATCGGCCGCGGGCCGGACGGCAACTGGTGGGTGCTGTCGGATCGCACGCAGGCGCCCTCCGGCGCCGGCTTCGCGCTGGAAAACCGCGTGGCGACGACCCGCGCCTTTTCCGACGTCTATGCGGAAACCCACGCCCACCGGCTCGCCGGCTTCTTCGGCGCCTTCCGCAACGCCCTTCAGGCCGGCAAATCGGCCGAGGACCGCATCGCCGTCCTCACGCCGGGCCTTGCCAACGAGACCTATTTCGAACACGCCTATATTGCCCGCTATCTCGGCTTCATGCTCCTGGAGGGCGAGGACCTGACGGTGGTCGGCGGCAAGGTCATGGTGCGCACCGTCGCCGGCCTCAAGCCCATCGGCGTGCTCTGGCGACGGCTCGATGCCGCCTTTGCCGACCCGCTGGAACTGAACCAGAACTCCCATATCGGCACGCCCGGCATGGTCGAGGCGCTGCGCGCAGGTTCGGTCACCTTCGTCAACGCACTCGGTGCCGGCATTGTCGAGACCCGCGCCTTCCTCGCCTTCCTGCCGAATATTTGTCGGCAATTGCTCGGCGAGGACCAGCGCATTCCCTCCATCGCCACCTGGTGGTGCGGCCAGCAGGGCGAGCGCGAGCATGTCGCGGCGAATATCGAGCGCATGGTGATCGGCCCTGCCTATTCCACCCGGCCCTTCTTCGACGACAACGGGCAATCCGTGCTCGGCTCGACCCTGCGCGACACGGCGAAGCAGTCGATCGCGCAATGGCTCGCCTCCGACGGCGCACGGCTGGTCGGACAGGAGGCCGTCACGCTTTCCACCACGCCCGCCTGGACGGAAGGAAGGCTCGTGCCGCGGCCGATGTCGCTGCGCGTCTTCGCCGCGCGCACCCGCGACGGCTGGCAGATCATGCCCGGCGGCTTTGCCCGCATCGGCGCCGGCGACAATGTCGCCGCCATCGCCATGCAGGAAGGGGGTGCCGCCGCGGATGTCTGGATCGTCAGCCGCAAGCCCGTCGAGCGCACCTCGCTGCTACCGGCGGAGGAAACCTTCATGCGCAGCCTGCCCGGCAGCCTGCCGAGCCGCGCGGCCGACAACCTCTTCTGGCTCGGACGCTATATCGAGCGGGCGGAAGGGGCGCTGCGCATCCTGCGCGCCTGGCACGGCCGCTACGCCGAATATGCCGACCCGGAACAGCCGCTCCTCAAGGAGATCAGCGACTATCTCGACGCGCTCGACATGGACACGTCGCAAGCCGTGCCGGAAAGCCTCATCCGCAATATCGACAGCGCGGTCTTTTCCGCCAGCAATATCCGCGACCGCTTCTCGCCGGACGGCTGGCTGGCGCTGAACGATCTCGCCAAGACCGCCCGCGGTTTTCGCGTCAACGTGCTGCCCGGCGACGATGCCGCCCGCGCCATGACGGTGCTGCTGCGCAAGCTCGCCGGCTTTGCAGGCCTCGTGCACGAGAACATGTACCGCTTCACCGGCTGGCGTTTCCTGTCGGCCGGTCGCTATCTCGAGCGCGGCCTGCACATGACGCGCCTGCTCGGACGCCTTTCCGGTGCGGCTGCGCCGGACGGCGCGCTCGACATGCTGCTGGAGATCGGCGACAGCGTGATGACCCACCGCCGCCGCTACAATGTGGCGACCGCGCATCTGACCGTCACCGACCTTCTGGCGCTCGATCCCTTGAACCCGCGCTCGGTGCTCTACCAGCTCAACGAGATCAAGAGCGAGGTCGAGCAACTGCCGAATGCTTCCGTCAACGGCCAGATGTCGGCCTTCTTCCGCGAGACCGTGCGGCTCCATGCCGGGCTGGCGGTGATGACGCCGGAAACCATGACGGAAGAGGTCTACCGGCAGCTCGAGGCGGATCTCGAACGGCTCTCCGACCTTCTGGCACAAGCCTATCTGAGCTGAGCGGGAGGACGGTGCTGTGACGATGCTCTACGACGTTAGCCTCCATATCGGCTATCTCTACGACATGCCGGTTTCCGGCGGACGGCATATCATACGGGTCCTTCCGCTCTCGATAGGCGGGCGCCAGCGGCTTGTCGCCGGGACGGTCGCCGTCGCGCCGGACCCGGGCGAACGGATCGATCATGCCGATTTCTTCGAAAACCCGATGAGCGCTATTCTCTTTCGCAGCCCGCACCAGCGGCTCGACATCCGCATGCAGGCGCGCGTGCATGTCGACATGCCGGAGCCGGCGGCGGATTTTTCGCCCCTCCTTTCCGCCCTGCCGGAGGATATTGCCAATTACTGGTCGCTCGACGCGGCCTCGCCGCATCACTATGCCGGCCCGAGCCCGCGGCTGAGGGATTGTCCGGAGATCGCCGACTATGCCCGCGCGATCGCACGGCCCGGCATGACCGTGCGGGCGATCGCCACCGCCCTGTGCAGCCGCATCCACGAGGATTTCACCTACGACCCGGAGGCGACCGGCGTGGAGACGAGCCCGCGCGAGGCCTTCCGGCTGAAGCGCGGCGTCTGCCAGGATTTTTCCCATGTGATGATCGTGGCGCTGAGAAGCCTCGGCATTCCGGCCGGCTATGTCAGCGGGTTCCTGCGCACCCTTCCCCCGCCCGGCAAGGAGCGGCTGGAAGGGGCGGACGCCATGCACGCCTGGGTGCGTTACTGGTGCGGCCGGGTGAACGGCTGGATGGAACTCGACCCGACGAACGACATGCCCGCCGGCGCGGACCATATCGTCGTCGCCTATGGCCGGGACTATTCCGACGTCGCGCCCGTCATCGGCGTCCTGAAGGGCTACGGCGAGCACAAGACGAGCCAGGCCGTTGACGTCGTTCCGGTCGGGCAGACGGGATAATCCCGTTTGGGAACAACGAGAAAAGCCGGATTTTCGGGACCGCCGCAATTTTACGAAAATTGCACCACGGCGCCGAACCCTTAAATAACATTTCGCTGCTAGCGTGACCCCACATTTCGAAGATGGTGGGTCAACTCTCATGACGACGAGCATCGCAAGACGAAACTGGGCTTCGCGCCTTCTGCAGGATCGCAACGGCAATTTCGGATTGATGACGGCAATCGTCTTCCCCGTCATACTGGCTGCGGGCGGCGTTGCCATGGACCTCACATCCATGGTCCTCACCAAGGCCGAACTGCAGGACGCGACCGACTCGGCCGCTCTTGCCGCCGCCTCGGCCATGGCCAATGACGGCAAGAACATCACCGATGCGAAGGTGATCGCGCTGCGCTTCCTGAAGACGCAGATGGGCGGCTCGACCACCGCCGAGAGGATAGAAAACGATGACGAGGGGGCGGGCGGCAAGCCCGACGAGGCCAATTTCGACGCCTCGACCGTGATCGACATCACGGAGACCGCGCTCCTCGGCAACGGCAAGGCGTTCAAGGTGGACGTCTTGACCAGCTACACGATGCAGTTCAACCCGCTGACGCGGCTTCTCGGGAAGACGTCGGCGACCCTGACGGCCAAGAGTTCGGCCGAAAGCGCCACGGAATCGAAGAATGCGCTTTCCATGTTCCTTGTTCTCGACAGATCCGGCTCCATGGCCTGGATCACCAACGAGAAGGATACGAGCACGAATTCCTGCATCAACTGGACCGAATCGAACTGGGGCAACAGCAGGACCAAGGCCACGAGCCCCTGCTACGTCTCGAAGATGGCGGCCCTGAAGCTTGCCGTGGCCAGCCTCTTCACCCAGTTCAACGTCGCCGATCCGACCAAGACCTTTGTCCGCACCGGCGCCATCGCCTACGATTCCTCCTCCTATACCCCGAGCGCTCTGGCCTGGGGCTGGCAGTCCTCGCTGACCTATGTCAACAATCTCGTCGCCAATGGCGGCACGGCCTCCGGCAACGCCATGAAGACCGCCTACAACAAGCTGAAGGATTCGACCGAGAACGACGAGCACAGGAAGAAGAACGGCCAGATCCCGACCAAGTACATCGTGTTCATGACGGACGGCGACAACAACAGCACCTCCGACGACACGAGCACGAAGGCGACCTGCACCGCCGCCAAGAAAGACGGAATGGAAATCTATGCCGTCGCCTTCATGGCGCCGACCCGCGGCCAGAATTTGCTCAAGGATTGTGCATCCAGCGCATCGCACTACTTCCAGGCGGAGAACATGGCCGCCCTCGTCTCCGCCTTCAAGGTGATCGGCGAGCGCACCTCCGCGGTGGTCTCCCGCCTGACCAAATAAACGGCGCCGCCACGCCGGGCAATACAAAACCCGCCGGTCCAACCCGGCGGGTTTTTTGCGTCCGGCGTCGCCTCGGGCATGGGAAAAATGCATACGTCCTTTCTTGAAAAGGTATATTGCAAGCGCTTCGGATAGATGCATTAATTGATTTAAACGCGGTTTTCGAAAGAAGGATCGCACACAGACTGCGAGGGGCAAAGTTCACGGATGATGAACCGGATTACCAACAACGATCTCGCCCCGGCTCCTCGATCCTCGGATCGCGAACAGCTTGCGACAGAACTCCTGGAGCGCCTGAAGTACCGCATCGGCAAGGACCCGAAAGTCGCCAAGCCGCATGACTGGCTGACGGCGGCGATCCTGGTGGCGCGTGACCGCATCACCGACAAGTGGATGGATTCCACCCGCCGAACCTATGCAACGGGCGCAAAGCGGGTCTACTACCTCTCGCTGGAATTCCTCATCGGCCGCCTGATGCGCGACGCCATGACCAATATCGGCATCATGGACGAGATGCGCCACGCCTTCACCCTGCTCGGCGTCGATCTCGACGTGATCGCCGAACTGGAGCCGGATGCGGCCCTCGGCAATGGCGGCCTCGGGCGTCTGGCCGCCTGTTTCATGGAAAGCATGGCGACGGTGGACGTGCCGGCCTATGGCTACGGCATCCGCTACGTGCACGGCCTCTTCCGCCAGCAGATGGCGGACGGCTGGCAGGTGGAACTGCCGGAGACCTGGCTTGCCCATGGCAATCCTTGGGAATTCGAGCGCCGCGAAAGCTCCTACGAGATCGGCTTCGGCGGCGCCGTCGAGACGATCAATATCGGCGGGGACAAGCAGCGTTTCGTCTGGAAGCCGGCCGAGCGCGTCATCGCGACAGCCTATGACACGCCGGCTGTCGGCTGGCAGGCCAGACGCGTCAACACCCTGCGCCTTTGGGCCGCCAATCCGATCGACCCCATCCTGCTCGACGCCTTCAATGCCGGCGACCATATCGGCGCTCTTCGCGAGAGCAACAAGGCGGAAAGCCTGACGCGCGTGCTCTATCCGGCCGATGCGACGCCCGCCGGCCAGGAATTGCGCCTGCGCCAGGAATTCTTCTTCTGCTCCGCCTCCCTGCAGGACATCCTGCGCCGCCACCTCCAGCAATATCCGGATTTCTCCTCGCTGCCGGACGCGGTCGCCATCCAGCTCAACGACACGCATCCGGCCGTTTCCGTCGCCGAGCTCGTACGCCTTCTCACAGATGTCCACGGCATCGAGTTCGAGACGGCCTGGGACATCGCGCGCCGCACCTTCTCCTATACCAACCACACGCTTCTGCCCGAAGCGCTGGAAAGCTGGCCGGTGCCGCTGTTCGAGCGCCTGCTGCCGCGCCATATGCAGATCGTCTATGCGATCAACGCCAATATCCTGCTGGAAGCGCGCAAGGAAAAAGGCTTCGAGGACCAGGGCATCCGCAATATCTCGCTCATCGAGGAGTCGGGCGAGCGGCGCGTGCGCATGGGCAACCTCGCCTTCGTCGGCTCCCATTCGATCAACGGCGTATCTGCGCTCCATACCGAACTGATGAAGGAAACGGTGTTCGCCGACCTGCATCGGCTCTATCCGGACCGCATCAACAACAAGACCAACGGCATCACCCCGCGCCGCTGGCTGATGCAGTGCAATCCGGGCCTCTTCGATCTCATTCGCGAATCGATCGGCGATGGTTTCATGGACGATCTGGAGGCCTTGAAGGCGCTCGACGCCTTCGCCGACAACCGGGATTTCCAGGAGCGCTTCGCGGCGATCAAGCGGGAGAACAAGATCCACCTCGCCAATCTCGTCGGCAGCCGCATGGGCGTGCGCATCGATCCTTCGGCGATGTTCGACATCCAGATCAAGCGCATCCACGAATACAAGCGCCAGCTTCTCAACATCATCGAGGCCGTCGCACTCTACGACCAGATCCGCTCGCATCCGGAGCTCGACTGGGTCCCGCGCGTGAAACTCTTCGCGGGCAAGGCGGCACCGAGCTATCACAACGCCAAGCTGATCATCAAGCTCGCCAACGACGTGGCGAAGGTGATCAACAACGATCCGGCCGTTCGCGGCCTGCTCAAGGTCGTCTTCGTGCCCAACTACAATGTCTCGCTCGCCGAGATCATGGTGCCCGCCGCCGACCTTTCCGAGCAAATCTCGACCGCCGGCATGGAAGCCTCCGGCACCGGCAACATGAAGTTCGCGCTGAACGGCGCGCTGACGATCGGCACGCTCGACGGAGCCAATGTCGAGATGCGCGATCATGTGGGCGCGGAAAACATCATCATCTTCGGCATGACCGCCGAGGAAGTGGCAAGGGTCAGGGCCGAAGGACACAATCCGCGCCCGATCATCGAGCAGTCGAGGGAGCTTTCCCAGGCGCTCGCCGCCATTTCCTCCGGTGTCTTCTCGCCCGACGACCGCAACCGCTTCACCGGCCTCGTCGACGGCATCTACAATCACGACTGGTTCATGGTGGCCGCCGATTTCGACGCCTATGCTAGGGCCCAGCGTGACGTCGATGCGCTTTGGGCCGACAAAACCACCTGGAATGCAAAGGCCATCCGGAACACTGCCCGCATGGGCTGGTTCTCTTCCGACCGCACCATTCACCAATATGCCAAGGAAATCTGGAGGGCCTGATGACTGCACCGCCGAAAACAGGCGCGACGGAGGATCCGTCAGAGCTTCTGGCGAAGGCGGATATCGATGCGATCCTGGAAAGCCGGCACCGGGACCCCTTCTCAGTCCTCGGCCTCCATGCCGCCGGTGATCGCTATATCGCCCGCTGCTTCCTGCCCGGAGCGCGCGAAGTGGTCGCAGAAACACTGGCGGGCAAGGAGATCGGCGCGCTGACCCGGCTCGATCCCGCCGGCATCTTCGCCGGCGAGGTCTCGGTCAGGAAGCTTCAGCCGATCCGCTACCGCGCCCGCAATGAGGGCGGCGAATGGACCGTGGTCGATCCCTACAGCTTCGGCCCCGTTCTCGGCCCGATGGATGACTACTATATCCGCGAAGGGTCGCATCTCAGGCTTTTCGACAAGATGGGCGCCCATCCCATGACGCTCGAAGGCGTCGAGGGCTTCCATTTCGCCGTCTGGGCGCCGAACGCCCAGCGCGTCTCCGTCGTCGGCAATTTCAACGAATGGGACGGCCGGCGCCACCCGATGCGTCTCAGGCGCGACACCGGCATATGGGAAATCTTCCTGCCCGGAATCACCGAGGGGCATGCCTACAAGTTCGAGATCGTCGGCATCGACGGCAACGTCCTGCCGCTGAAGGCGGATCCCTTTGCCCGCCGCTCGGAACTGCGTCCCAGCAACGCCTCGATGACCGCGGGGCCGATCGAGCAGACCTGGGAAGACGAGGCGCATCTGAACCATTGGGCCTCGATCGACGCTCGCCGCCAGCCGATCTCCATCTATGAGGTGCATGCCGGCTCCTGGCAGCGCCATGGCGACGGCGGGTTCCTCACCTGGGACGAGCTTGCCGACGCGCTCATCCCCTATTGCGTCGACATGGGATTCACCCATATCGAATTCCTGCCGATCTCCGAATATCCCTTCGATCCGTCCTGGGGTTATCAGACGACCGGCCTTTACGCGCCGACCGCCCGCTTCGGCGAGCCGGAAGGCTTCGCCCGCTTCGTCAACGGCTGTCACAAGGTGGGCATCGGCGTCATCCTCGACTGGGTGCCGGCGCATTTTCCGACCGATGCCCACGGTCTCGGCCGTTTCGACGGCACCGCGCTCTACGAGCACGCGGACCCGCGCCAGGGTTTCCATCCGGACTGGAACACGGCGATCTACAATTTCGGCCGCGCCGAGGTGCTCTCCTACCTCATCAACAACGCGCTCTACTGGGCCGAGAAGTTCCATCTCGACGGCCTGCGCGTCGATGCGGTCGCCTCCATGCTCTACCTCGATTATTCGCGCAAGCACGGCGAATGGGTGCCCAACGAATATGGCGGCAACGAAAACCTGGAGGCCGTGCGGTTCCTGCAGTCGATGAACCGCCATGTCTACGCCGCCCATCCCGGCATCCTGACGATCGCGGAAGAATCCACCTCCTGGCCCAAGGTCTCCGCGCCCGTGCACGACGGCGGGCTCGGCTTCGGCTTCAAGTGGAACATGGGCTTCATGCACGACACGCTGCAATATCTCTCGCGCGAGCCGGTGCACCGCAAGTTCCACCACAACGACATGACCTTCGGCCTCATCTATGCCTTCACGGAGAACTTCGTGCTGCCGCTTTCCCACGACGAGGTGGTGCACGGCAAGGGCTCGCTGATCGCCAAGATGACCGGCGACGACTGGCAGAAATTCGCCAATCTGAGGGCCTATTACGGCTTCATGTGGGGCTATCCCGGCAAGAAGCTGCTTTTCATGGGTCAGGAATTCGCGCAGTGGCGGGAATGGAGCGAGGCCCGCCCGCTCGACTGGAACCTGCTCGAATATCCGCTGCATGAGGGCATGCGCCGCCTCGTGCGCGATCTCAACGGCACCTATCGCCGCAAGGCCGCGCTGCATGCGCGCGACTGCGAGGGCGAGGGCTTCGAATGGCTGATCGCCGACGATCGCGACAACTCGGTCTTCGCCTGGCTGCGCAAGGCTCCGGGAGAAAAGCCGATCGCCATCGTCACCAACTTCACCCCCGTCTACCGCGAGAACTACGGCGTGCCGCTGCCCGTAGAAGGACGGTGGCGGGAAATCCTCAACACGGACGCCGAGATCTACGGCGGCAGCGGCAAGGGGAACGGGGGCGCGGTACAGGCCAAGACCTATGCAAACGGAAGGATAGCAGCCACGATCACGCTTCCGCCCCTGGCGACGCTGATGCTCGAGCTGGATGCATAAAACAAGAAAATCCGCGCAGTTCCGGCACATGCATTCGCTGGAATTGCTCTCATCGGGAGGACACTATGGAGCAGAAGCGCAATCAACCCCTCGCGCGTGACGCGATGGCCTATGTTCTGGCTGGAGGCCGCGGCAGCCGGCTCAAGGAACTGACCGACCGGCGCGCGAAACCGGCCGTCTATTTCGGCGGCAAGGCGCGCATCATCGATTTCGCCCTCTCCAATGCCTTGAATTCCGGTATCCGCCGCATCGGCGTCGCCACCCAGTACAAGGCGCACTCGCTCATCCGGCACCTGCAACGGGGCTGGAACTTCTTCCGTCCCGAACGAAACGAAAGCTTCGACATCCTGCCCGCCAGCCAGCGCGTCTCCGAAACGCAATGGTACGAGGGCACCGCCGACGCCGTCTACCAGAACATCGACATCATCGAGGATTACGGCGTCGAATACATGGTCATCCTCGCCGGCGACCATATCTACAAGATGGACTACGAGCTGATGCTCCAGCAGCACGTCGATTCCGGCGCGCAGGTCACCATCGGGTGCCTCGAAGTGCCGCGCATGGAGGCGACCGGCTTCGGCGTCATGCATGTCGACGAGAAGGACGAGATCATCGCCTTCGTGGAAAAGCCGGCCGATCCGCCGGGCATTCCCGGCAATCCCGACATGGCGCTCGCCTCCATGGGCATCTATGTCTTCCACACGAAGTTCCTGATGGACCTGCTGCGCCGCGATGCCGCGGACCCGACGTCGAGCCGCGACTTCGGCAAGGACATCATCCCCTATATCGTCCAGCACGGCAAAGCGGTGGCCCATCGCTTCACCGCCTCCTGCGTGCGATCGGATTTCGAACGCGAGGCCTACTGGCGGGACGTCGGTACGGTCGATGCCTATTGGCAGGCCAATATCGACCTTACCCACATCACTCCCGAACTCGACATCTATGACGGATCCTGGCCGATCTGGACCTTCGCAGAAATCAAGCCGCCCGCAAAGTTCGTGCATGACGACGAGAAGCGCCGCGGTTCGGCGATCTCCTCCCTCGTATCGGGCGACTGCATCATTTCCGGTTCGACGCTGCATCGCAGCCTGCTCTTCACCGGCGTGCGGGCCAATTCCTATTCCCGTCTCGAAGGCGCGGTCGTGCTGCCGGATGTGCGGGTCGGCCGGCACGCCCAGTTGAAGAACGTGGTCATCGATCGCGGCGTCATCATCCCCGAGGGCCTCGTCGTCGGCGAGGATCCGGAGCTGGACGCCCGACGGTTCCGCCGCTCGGAGAACGGCATTTGCCTCGTCACGCAAGCCATGATCGACAAGCTGGAGCTCTAGTCTGGCAATGAAAATCCTTTCGGTGGCATCCGAAGTATTCCCGCTCATCAAGACGGGAGGCCTTGCCGACGTCGCCGGCGCCTTGCCGATCGCGCTGGCCTCGCATGGAGTGCATATGCGCACCCTCTTGCCCGGCTATCCGGCGGTCATGCAGCGGCTGGCCAAGGTTCGGCAGGTCGCGGCGATGGACGACCTGCTCGGCGAGCCCGCCCGCATCCTGGCGGCGAGCCACGAGGGTATCGATATCCTCGTGCTCGACGCGCCGGGCTATTTCGACCGTCCAGGCGGTCCCTATACGGATGCCACCGGCAAGGATTTCGTCGACAACTGGCGGCGTTTTGCCGCCCTTTCCTTCGCGGGCGCAGAAATCGCCCGCGGCCTCCTGCCGGACTGGCGGCCGGATCTCGTGCATGCGCATGACTGGCAGGCCGCCATGACCGCGGTCTACATGCGCTATACCGGCCTGCAGCACATCCCCTCCGTCATCACGGTGCACAACCTCGCCTTCCAGGGACAGTTCGGCCCTGACATCTTCCCCGAACTCGGCCTGCCGCCGGAAGCCTTCACCGTCGACGGGCTTGAATATTACGGCGATGTCGGCTTCCTCAAGGGCGGTTTGCGCACCGCCTGGTCGGTCACGACCGTCAGCCCCACCTATGCCCAGGAGATCACGACGCCGGAATACGGCATGGGTCTCGAAGGGCTGATCAATGCCCGCGCGAGCGACCTTATCGGCATCGTCAACGGCATCGACACCGCCGTCTGGAACCCGGAGACGGACACGAACATCGCCCGCCCCTACGCTCCGGGCTCTCTTAAACGACGCGCCGTCAACCGGAAGGCCCTCGCCGAGCGCTTCAATCTTGCTGACGACGACGGGCCGATCTTCTGCGTCATCAGCCGGCTCACCTGGCAGAAGGGCATAGATCTCATCGCCGAAATCGCCGACTGGATCGTCGGAGAAGGCGGCAGGCTCGCCATCCTCGGCTCCGGCGACCAGGGGCTCGAAGGCGCGCTGCTCGCCGCCGCCGCCCGCCATCGCGGCCGCATCGGCATCGTCATCGGCTATGACGAACCGCTGTCCCACCTCATGCAGGCCGGCAGTGACGCCATCCTCATCCCCTCCCGCTTCGAGCCCTGTGGGCTCACCCAGCTCTATGGTCTGCGCTACGGTTGCATCCCGATCGTGGCGCGCACCGGCGGCCTTGCCGATACCGTCATCGACGCGAACGAGGCCGCCCTTTCCGCCCGTGTCGCCACCGGCTTCCAGTTCACGCCGATCAATGCCGAAGGCCTGCGCCTGGCCCTGCGCCGCGTCTTCAAGGCCTGGCACGAACCGAAAGTCTGGGCGCGCATCCAGAACCAGGGCATGAAATCGGACGTTTCATGGGAAAACAGCGCCATGCGCTATGCCGATCTCTATTCCCGCCTGCTCTCGCGAGCCAACCTTCTTTGAAGAGTATGATCCGATGACCATTAAAACCATCACGACCACGCCCTATACCGACCAGAAGCCCGGCACCTCGGGCCTGCGCAAGAAGGTCCCCGTCTTCCAGCAGAAGAACTATGCGGAGAACTTCATCCAGTCGATCTTCGATTCGCTGGAGGGCTTCCGGGGTGAGACCCTGGTGATCGGCGGCGATGGCCGCTACTACAACCGCGAGGTCATCCAGCTCGCCATCAAGATGGCCGCCGCCAACGGTTTCGGCCGCGTGCTCGTCGGCCGCGGCGGCATCCTCTCCACACCCGCCGCCTCGAATGTCATCCGCAAGAACAAGGCTTTCGGCGGCATCGTGCTTTCCGCCAGCCACAATCCCGGAGGCCCGACCGAGGACTTCGGCATCAAGTACAATATCGGCAATGGCGGGCCGGCGCCGGAAAAGATCACCGACGCGATCTTCGCACGTACCAAATCCATCGACAGCTACAAGATCGCCGACGTTCCCGACATCAACCTCGATCTGGAGGGCACGCAGGAGATCGAAGGCATGACGGTCACGGTCATCGACCCCGTCGCCGACTATGCCGAACTGATGGAACAGCTCTTCGATTTCAGCGCCATCCGCGGCCTGCTTTCCGACGGCTTCCGCGTCGTCTTCGACGCCATGAGCGCGGTCACCGGCCCCTATGCCAAGGAAATCCTCGAAAATCGCCTCGGCGCCACCAAGGGTTCGGTCCTCAATTTCATGCCGCTGCCCGATTTCGGCGGCCACCATCCGGACCCGAACCTCGTCCATGCCCGCGCGCTCTACGAAACGATGATGGCCGACGATGCACCGGATTTCGGCGCGGCTTCGGACGGCGACGGCGACCGCAACCTGATCATCGGCAAGGGCATCTTCGTCACACCGTCCGACAGCCTCGCCATGCTCGCCGCCAACGCCCATCTTGCGCCGGGCTATTCCAAGGGCCTTGCCGGCATCGCCCGCTCCATGCCGACGAGCGGGGCGGCCGACCGTGTTGCCGAAAAGCTCGGCATCGGCATCTACGAGACGCCGACCGGCTGGAAATTCTTCGGCAACCTGCTCGATGCCGGCCTTGCGACGATCTGCGGCGAGGAAAGCGCCGGCACCGGCTCCAACCATGTGCGCGAAAAGGACGGCCTGTGGGCGGTCCTCCTCTGGCTCAACATCCTCGCCGTGCGCAAGGAAAGCGTCATCGACATCGTCCGCCAGCACTGGGCGACCTACGGCCGCAACTACTATTCCCGCCACGACTACGAGGAAGTCGACACCGAGGCCGCCAACGGCCTGATGGCGAACCTGCGCGACCAGCTCGCCACCCTCCCGGGCAAGGCCTTCGGCGCACTCAAGGTCGAGACCGCCGACGACTTCGCCTATCACGATCCGGTCGACCAGTCCGTCAGCAGGAACCAGGGAATCCGCATCCTCTTTGCCGGTGGGTCGCGCGTCGTCTTCCGTCTTTCCGGCACCGGCACATCGGGTGCGACGCTGCGTGTCTATATCGAACGCTTCGAGCCCGACCCCGCGCGCCACGACATCGACACCCAGGCGGCGCTCGCCGATCTCATTGCCGTCGCCGATGAGATCGCCGGTATCAAGAGCCGCACCGGCCGCAACGAGCCGAGCGTGATCACCTGAGATGATCATTGCCGCTCCTTCCTTCGCGCCGGGCGCAACGCTCTCCGGGGACGGGGTGGAATTTGCGGTCTATTCGCGCGACGCCGCCCGCGTCGAGCTCTGCCTCTTCGACGATGCGGGCGCGAGCGAACTGTGCCGTCTTGCCATGGGGCGGGATGAAAGCGGCTTCCACCGCGTCTTCGTCGAGGGCGCGGCCGCCGGCACACGCTACGGCTTTCGCGCCGACGGTGTCTACTCGCCCGACGACGGGCTGTGGTTCGATCCCGCGAAACTGCTCGTCGACCCCTATGCCAAGGCGCTCGACCGGCGTTTCGTCCATGATGGCCGCCTCACGCGCTTCGGCGTCGAGACGGCCGATATCGTGCCGAAAGCCATCGTCACCCGCGACCGGCCGGTTGCTGTCGATCCGCCGGTCTTTCGCCCCGGCGGCTTCATCTACGAGGTGGCGGTGCGCGGCTTCACTATGCTGCATCCGGACGTGCCCGAGGCGATGCGCGGCACCGTCGGTGCGCTTGCCCATCCTGCCGTGCTCGCGCATCTGAAACGCCTCGGCGTCGACGCCGTCGAGCTGATGCCGATCACCGCCTGGATCGATGAGCGCCATCTGCCGCCGCTCGGCCTTTCCAACAGCTGGGGCTACAACCCGATCGCCCTGATGGCGCTCGATCCGCGCCTCGTGCCCGGCGGCATGCAGGAGCTTGCAGGCACCGTCGCGGCCCTGCGCGCGGAAAATATCGGCGTCATCCTCGACCTCGTCTTCAACCACTCCGGTGAAAGCGACCGCCATGGCACGACGCTCTCCATGCGTGGCCTCGACAATCTCACCTATTACCGCCACGTGCCGGATCGCCCCGGCGAACTGATCAACGACACCGGCTGCGGCAACACGATCGCCGGCGAGCACCCCGTCGTGCGGCAGCTCGTGCTGGACAGCCTGCGCCATTTCGTCCGGCATGCCGGTGTCGACGGTTTTCGATTCGACCTCGCCACCATTCTCGGCCGCGAGGCGGACGGCTTTTCCGCCCATGCCGCTCTGCTTTCCGAAATCTGCGCCGACCCGCTGCTGAAGGATCGTGTGCTGATCGCCGAGCCCTGGGACATCGGCCCCGGCGGCTACCAGCTCGGCAATTTCCCCGCGCCGTTCCTCGAATGGAACGACCGATACCGCGACGATGCCCGCATGTTCTGGCGCGGCGACAGCCACCGGCTCGGCGCCTTCGTCACCGCCCTTGCCGGCTCCTCGGATATCTTCTCGCGCCACGGCGGCGAGCGCACCCGCTCGGTCAATTTCCTCGCCGCCCACGACGGCTTCACGTTGATGGATCTCGTCTCGCATACGGTGAAACACAACGAGGCCAACGGCGAGGACAATCGCGACGGCCACAACGAGAACCATTCCTGGAACAACGGCGCCGAGGGCGAGACGACGGACGGCGCCGTGCTTGCCGCCCGCCGCGCCGATGTGAAGGCGCTGCTTTCCAGCCTCTTCCTCTCCCGCGGCACGGTGATGTTGACGGCAGGCGACGAGGGCGGACGCAGCCAGAAAGGCAACAACAACGCCTATTGCCAGGACAATGACATCACCTGGTTGCATTGGAACACGCTGGACGACGGGTTGATCGAGCACACGGCCATGCTCTCCTCGCTCCGCAAGCGCTTCCCCGCGCTCGGCGAGACCGCGTTCTTCAGCGGCACGGGCGATATCGAATGGCTGACGCTTGCCGGCAGCCCGATGACCGTTGATGACTGGGAAGCGCCGCTCGCCGGCACTTTGCTTGCCCTGGTGACGACGGCCGATCGACAGCAGCGACGGCTCGTCCGCCTTGCCATCGCCTTCAACCGGACGCATGGCGAGCAGGCGCTTGCCCTTCCCGCGCCGGAGGGACGCGAATGGACGAGCCTGCTTTCCGCCAATCATCCCGCGACCGGTCTTCTTCGTCCGCGCAGCGTCGAAATTTTTGTCGAAAAGCACTGATCTTCATTGCGGGGACAAAACGTCTCTTTATGCATGGCGCATAACGAGCGGCGGGAAAGTCAAATGCCAAGCAATATTCACCTGAAAGACATCCGGGCCCTCGTCGGCACCGAACTCGGCCTCTCGCGCTGGTTCACCGTCGACCAGACGATGATCGACCGCTTCGCCGATGCGACGGAAGACCATCAGTTCATCCATACCGACCCCGCGCGTGCCGCCGAAACGCCCTTCGGCGGCACGATCGCCCATGGTTTCCTGACGCTCTCGCTGCTTTCGGCGATGAACTACGATTGTGTGCCGCGCATCATCGAGCAGACGATGGGAATAAACTACGGCTTCGAGAAGGTCCGCTTCATGACGCCGGTGAGAAGCGGTGCGCGGGTGCGCGGCCGCTTCCTGCTTGCCGAGGCACGCTTTCGCGGCGCGGGAATGCTGACCATCCGCTATGACGTCACCGTCGAGATCGAAGACGAGCGCAAGCCCGCCTTGACGGCAGACTGGATCACCATCACCCAGTTCGATCCGAAGGACCGGCCGGAGGGCGCTTAAGGCGCCCCTCATCCGGCCTGCCGGCCACCTTCTCCCCGTAAACGGGGCGAAGGGATATGCCACGCCGGTTTCCCAACCAATATCCAGTCGTGGGGCAAGTCCCCTCTCCCGCTAGCGGGGAGAAGGTTGGGGTGAGGGGCGAACCCGAATCTGAGGCGTCAGAGCCCGGCGTCTTCCGCGCCTTCCGCGAGAAGACCGAAGGCATAGGGCGCGAACGAGCGCCAGCATTCGACGCGATAGTCCTCCTCGCCGGAGCGGAAGAGGACGATCTCGATCTTGCCGAGCACGGTGCGCGCCGCCGCGCCGACCGGAAAGATCCCATTGCCCAGATCAAGCGGGCAGCCGCTGGCAATCGCCCCGGCCGCGTCCGGGCCGGAGACCAGAATCGCCGTGTTGCGGTGGGAGACGTCCGTCGCCGAATGGAGAACGCCGGAACCGGCGGCAAGCGCCATCAGATCCGCGCCGTTCTCGTCGATCAGCAACCACTCGTCCGGACCGATCCAGAGCGCGTGGCGACCATTGGCAGAGGCCGAGGTCTTCGGCCGGGTCGGCAGCGTCAGGCCGAAGGCGGCCGAAAGGGCGCCGAGGGCATCCGCCCCGGCACGCAGCGACAGGCGCGTTGCGGGAGCGGCGGGCGTGACGCGCGCACCGGCCGAGCCGCCATGGTGACGGCCAAGCGGCGCCTTGCGAAGAGCTTGATCAGCCATTGAGGCGTCCTCCTTCCTTGTCGATGAAGACCATGTCGCTGACCTCGACCGCTATGGTGCGGTCGGCCATCGGCACGTAGAGCGTCTGGCCCATGCGAGCCTGGCCGCCGGCAACGAGCGCCATGGCGATCGACCGGCCGCAATTCTCCGACCAGTAGGACGAGGTGACATGGCCGAGCATGGTCATCGGCTTCGGTTCGTTCGGGTCGGCGACGATCTGTGCGCCCTCCTCCAGAACCACTTTCGGATCCTTCGTCAGGAGACCGACGAGCTGCTTGCGGCCTTCCTTCACGAGGTCCGGCCGCTTCAGGCCGCGGATGCCCACGAAATCCGCCTTCTTCTTGGAGACGGCCCAGCTGAGGCTGGCGTCGTGCGGCGTGACCGTGCCGTCCGTATCCTGGCCGACGATGATATAGCCCTTCTCGGCGCGCAGGACGTGCATGGTCTCCGTGCCGTAGGCGCAGGCGCCGAGCGGTTCGGCCCGGGCCCAGATCGCTTCCCACACGGCCTCGCCGTAGTCGGCGGGAACGTTGACTTCGTAGCCCGCTTCGCCCGTGAAGGACATGCGGAAGAGCCGGGTCGGCACGCCGCAGATCTTGCCCTCGCGCACGCTCATATGCGGGAAGGCTTCGTTGGAGATGTCGATGCCTTCGACGAGCGGCTCCAGGATTTCGCGCGCCTTCGGGCCCTGCACGGCGATGACCGCCCACTGCTCGGTGGTCGAGGTCAGCCAGACCTTGAGATGGGGGAATTCCGTCTGAAGATAGTCTTCCATATGGTTCATCACGCGCGGCGCACCGCCCGTCGTCGTCGTGACGTGGAAGCGATCTTCCGCGAGACGTCCGACGACACCGTCGTCGTAGATGAAGCCGTCCTCGCGCAGCATGATGCCGTAGCGGCAGCGCCCCGGCTTCAGCGTATCCCAGGCATTGGTGTACATGAGGTTCATGAAGGTGCCGGCATCGGGGCCGACGACCTCGATCTTGCCGAGCGTCGATGCGTCGAAGAGACCGGCGACGTTGCGCACCGTGCGGCATTCGCGGCTGACCGCGTCATGCATGGTCTCGCCCGAGCGCGGATAGTACCAGGCGCGCTTCCAGTTGCCGACATCCTCGAAGACCGCGCCGTGCGCCTCTTCCCAGGCATGCATCGGCGTCTTGCGGGCCGGATCGAACAGATCACCGCGCGAATGGCTGATCAGCGCGCCGAAGGTGACGGGCGTGTAGGGTGCACGGAACGTGGTGAGGCCGATCTTCGGGATCTCGCGGTTCAGCACTTCCGAGGCGATGGCAAGGCCGTGGATGTTCGAGAGCTTGCCCTGGTCCGTCGCCATGCCGTTGGTGGTGAAGCGCTTGATGTGCTCGATCGAGTGCATGCCCTCGCGCACGGCAAGGCGGATGTCCTTGGCGCAGACATCGTTCTGGAAGTCGACGAAGGCCTTGACGGTCGTGTCGACGCCGGCACCTTCGCCGGCACCGGCCATGCCGCCGGTCCATTCGAAGGCGTTCTCGCCGGAAAGCTCGACCTTGCCCCCGCCCTCGTTGCCGGTGGCGCGGGCCATCAGTTCGCCGGCCGCCAGCCCCTCCTCGATGGTGGCCTGGAGGCCGTCCGTGCCGTTGCACGAGCCGACCGAGAGGCAATCCTGCGCATAGGTGCCCGGCAGGAAGCGGCCGGTGGCGGCGTCATAGGCCACCTTGCCGCGCGACTGCGAGAAGAGGTGGACGGAGGGCGTCCAGCCGGCGGACATCAAGAGCGCATCGACGGGAATCGCGCGGGCCGAGCCGCCGCCGTTGCGGGCGACCGACATGGAGGAAACGCGCAGCTTGCCCTTGGTATCGACGACCGAATGTCCGGTCAGCACCTCGATGCCGAGCGCGCGGGCTTCGGCAAGGACGGCCTCGCCGGGCTTCTCGCGGACATCGACGATAGCGGCGACGGTGACGCCGGCCCGCTTCAGGTCGAAGGCAGCCTCATAGGCCGAATCATTCGCCGTATAGACGCCGACCTTGCGGCCGACGGCGACGCCGAAATGGTTGAGATAGGTGCGCGCGGCGGAGGCGAGCATGATGCCCGGCCGGTCGTTGTTGGCGAACACCATGTGGCGCTCGATCGAGCCGGTGGCGAGGATGACACGCTTGGCACGGACCTGCCACAGGCGCTCGCGCGGCAACGACTTATCCGGACGCGAAAGGTGATCGGTGACACGCTCCACGAGGCCGACGAAATTGTGGTTGTAGTAGCCGAAGGCCGTGGTGCGGGTGAGAACGGTGACGTTCTCCATGGCTTTCAGCTTCGCAGCCGTCGCCTGCGCCCAGTCGTAGCCGTTCTGGCCGTCGATCTTCACCGAAAGGTCGTAGTGCAGCGCACCGCCGACTTCCGGCTGTTCGTCGACGAGGATGACACGCGCCCCCGTCTCGGCAGCGGCAAGCGCTGCGGAAAGGCCGGCGACGCCGGCACCTGCGACAAGAACGTCGCAATGGGCATAGCGGTTGGCGTAGTGATCCGGATCCGCTTCCGTCGGCGCAACGCCGAGGCCCGCGGCGCGGCGGATGAAGGGCTCGTAGAGCTTCTCCCACGCCGCCTTCGGCCACATGAACGTCTTGTAGTAGAAGCCGGCGGCGAAGAAGGGCGACATGAGGTTGTTGACGCCGCCGATATCGAAGGCGAGCGACGGCCAGCGGTTTTGCGATTCCACCTTCATGCCGTCGAAGACTTCCTGCACCGGCGCACGTACGTTCGGCTGGCGGCGGGCGGCATCGCGCGAGACGTCGATCAGCGCGTTCGGCTCTTCCGGGCCTGCCGAGAGAATGCCGCGCGGGCGATGGTACTTGAACGAGCGGCCGACGAGGTGCACGCCGTTGGCGAGCAGCGCGGAGGCGACGGTATCGCCCTCCAGCGCTTGATAAGTCTTACCGTCGAAGGTGAAACGCGCCGTCCTGGCGGGGGTCAGGCGGCCCTGACCGGCAATGCGATTAGCACCGCTCATTTCGCGGTTCCTTCCGTGGCTTCATAGGTTTCGACGGTCTTCTCGGTGGCAGGCGCCGCGCCGGACAGATCGGGTTTCGGCTCGCCGGCCTTGTAGCTCATGACGAACCTGTCGCTCACCGTGTCGCGCGCGGCATTGAAGAAGCGGCCGCAACCATGGATATGGCGCCAGCGTTCGAAGATCAGGCCCTTGGGATTTTCCCGCAGGAAGAAATAGTCCTGGAATTCGTCGTCGCTGATATCGGCGATGTTGGTCGGGCGGACGATATGCGCATCGCCGCCGTGGCGGAACTCGAGCTCGGAGCGCTCTTCCTCGCAATAGGGGCAATAGATGAGAAGCATGGGTTTCTCCTGTCCCGCGCCGGCCGGCCCTCGGCCGCCGGGCGCGGGGTGAAATGGGATCAGTGGGCCACGGCCGCCGCTGCCGCCTCGTCGATGAGGCGGCCGGTGCGGAAGCGGTCGAGCGTCAGGCCGGACGCCAGCTTGTGCGGCTCGCCCTTCGCGATGAGATGCGCGAAAAGGTGGGCCGAACCCGGCGTCGCCTTGAAGCCGCCGGTTCCCCAGCCGCAATTGACGAAGAGGTTCTTCACCGGCGTCACGCCCTGGATCGCGGAGCGGTCCGGCGTGTTGTCGGTGATGCCGCCCCACTGGCGCATCATCTTGACGCGGCGGAACATCGGGAAGAGTTCGCAGATGGCATCGAGCGTATGCGTGATGATCTGCAGGCCACCGGTCTGCGAATAGGAATTGTACTGGTCCGTGCCGGCCCCGATGACCAGTTCGCCCTTGTCCGACTGCGAGATGTAGGCATGCACCGAGTTGGACATGACCACGCAGGGGAAGATCGGCTTCATCGGCTCGGAAACGAGCGCCTGAAGAGGCGAGGACTGCAGCGGCAGCTTGACGTCGGCCATGGAGAGAATGACCGAGTTGTGGCCGGAGGCAGACACGGCGACCTTCTTGGCGCCGATGAAGCCCCTCGACGTCTCCACGCCCGTCACCGCGCCGTCCGGCCCGCGGCGAATGCCCTTGACCTCGCAGTTCTGGATGATGTGCACGCCGCGGTCGGAAGCCGCGCGCGCATAGCCCCAGGCGACGGCGTCGTGGCGGGCAGTGCCGCCGCGGCGCTGCAGGGCCGCACCGTTGATCGGGTAACGCGCTGTCGCCGAGATGTCGAGCGGCGGGCAATAATCGCGCGCCTGCTGCGGTGTCAGCCATTCATTGTCGATACCGTGCAGCCGGTTGGCGTGGATGTGACGCTGGAAGGACTGCTTGTCATGGACATTGTGCGACAGCATCATCACGCCGCGCGGCGAATACATGACGTTGTAGTTGAGCTCCTGGCTGAGGCCCTCCCAGAGCTTCAGCGAGTGCTCGTAGATGTCCATGCTCTCGTCATAGAGATAGTTCGAGCGGATGATGGTCGTGTTGCGGCCCGTATTGCCGCCGCCGAGCCAGCCCTTCTCGATCACCGCGACATTGGTGATGCCGTGCTCCTTGGCAAGGTAATAGGCCGCGCCCAGGCCATGACCGCCGCCGCCGACGATGATGACGTCATATTCCTTGCGCGGCTCGGGCGAGGACCATTGAGCCTCCCACCCCTTATGGCCGCGCATCGCCTCGCGGGCGACGGCGAAAACCGAATATTTGCGCATTAGCCTAGTCCTCAAAGCCTCGCCGGCCCAGCCGGCTGTTTCCTGTGTCGATAGAAAGCAAATCTTGACGCTGCGCGCCGTATCCTTTGCGACGCATTCAGGCGCACCTTGTACCACATGCGACATGAAGGCCGGCGAGGGTTTTGTCGCGGTTTCCTGCGGCTTTCCCGCAAAATCCTCAGCCTTCCGATGCTTCACTCTGGACTCATGCGCAATGATCTGGTATCCGACGCGGCAATCGTCAGCCTTCCGGGCTGGGCGAACGTCACCCATTTGCCTGACGAGCCATAGATCGCCGGGCTTGCAACAACCAAAGGAACGGGATTCTCGTGCAGGTACTTGTCCGCGACAACAATGTTGATCAGGCTCTCCGCGCTCTCAAGAAGAAGATGCAGCGCGAAGGCATTTTCCGTGAAATGAAGATGCGCGACTACTACGAAAAGCCGTCGCAGAAGCGTGCGCGTGAAAAGGCCGAGGCTGTTCGTCGCGTCCGCAAGCTGGCTCGCAAGCGCGCCCAGCGCGAAGGCCTCATCGGCGGTCGTCCCGGCGCCCGTTGATCGGCCGTCTTTTCGACGTTTTCGGATGCAAGACCGGGCGGGGGCGAACAAATCGCCGCCGCCTTTTTTGACGTTAACGGACGTTTTTTCACCCTTGTGAAAGACTTCCCGTGCAATTCCGGGCACAAATGCTACGCCCCTTGCCGGAATTGCCGCTGGTCGTGCCTGAAATCATCTCGGTTTGAGGCGTGACGGGTACGTATAGGAACACGGTGTTCCGGCGCGTCGGCAATGGCGTGTAGCGCCGTTAAGGTCGTAGCGTACTCTTCGCGCATAAGGCGCGCAGAAGCCCATTTTGAGGATTCGCATTGGACATGGCCGCATCCACCGCTCGCTCTTCTTCCGCACCCGTCCGTCGCCGCCCGCTGATGGCGGCCGTCGCCACCGCGTCGCTCGCGCTCCTGATGGCGGGCTGCCAGTCGACCACCTCGACGGATGTGCTGAAGGTCGAACGCGCGCAGGGTTCCGAGCAGAACATTTCGTCGCTCTCGGCCGTCATCGCGGCCAATCCGCAGGATCCGGCCGGCTACAATGTACGCGGCTCGGCCTATGGACGCGCCGGCCAGTACCGCCGGGCGATCGACGACTTCAACCGCGCCATCGAACTCAATCCGCGCTTTTACCAGGCCTATGCCAACCGTGCGCTCGTCCAGCGCAGCATGGGCGATCCCGCCAAGGCGGCGAGCGACTACAACACCGCGCTGCAGCTCAATCCGAACTACGACGTCGCCTATATCGGCCGGGGCAACCTCTACCGCCAGGGCGGCCGCCTCGACGAGGCCTTCCGCGACTTCAACCGCGCCATCGAGCTCGACACGACCGATCCGCGCGCCTACCACAATCGCGGCCTGATCTATCAGGCACGCCGCCAGCACGACAAGGCCATCGAGGACTTCTCCAAGGCCATCTCGCTCTCGCCGAATTCGGCCGAGCCCTATAACGGTCGCGGCATCTCCTACGCTGCCCAGGGCGACGACGACAATGCGTTCCAGGATTTCAACACGGCGATCAACCTCGACGGCAAGCTTGCCGAATCCTGGGCCAACCAGGCATTGATCTACGAGCGCCGCGGCGACCTTGCGCGTGCTGCAAAGTCCTATTCGCACGCTCTCAAGCTCGATCCGAACTACAAGCCCGCCAAGGATGGCCTTGCCCGCACCCGCGGTGCCGTCACCGCCAAGCCGGCCTGATCGACCCCCTGCCCCAACAAAAAGCCCGCGATCGTCTCGCGGGCTTTTTCTTTGCGAATTTCGCCGGAAGCGGCAAATCCTTGACCGGTCGCGCTCCATCGCCGCGCCCACTGGGCGTCGAACGGGCCACGACACGGCCGTTCGCATCAACGCAGGATGAAGTAACCCAGCACGTTGAGAATGATGAGCAGCAGGAGGCTGCTGAAGAAGCCGGCGCTGGTAAAGAAGCCGGCCGCCATGGCGATCAGCAGCGCCACGCAGAACAAAGTGCCGTATTTGGCGGCATTGATGAAGAAGGCGTAGGTCTTCTCGTGTTCCGCATAATCCATCGCAGCACCCGTCTCGACCGGTCCGGAATGATGTTCAGCCATAGTCACTCTTCTCCTAAGCAGCCGCGCCGTTCAGCCAGCGATACCCGGCAGACAAGCGTCGAAACAGGCCGGGACCTTTCGCCCCGGCGATTCCCCCAAGCGCGAGAACGCGCATCTTTCTGGCCATACACAATGGATCGGCAAAGCGCAACGGCAAGCCGGGCCGAGCCCTGCCCTTGCCTACCATTTCCGTAGACCAGCAGCCCGGTTCCGCAGGAAACCGGCCCGGCATGCGACATCAGATCGCGACGGCTCAGCCGGCGAGGGCCGTGCCGGAAAGCTGGATGCGGCCATCGCCGAAATGGGCGCGGCGCGCGGTCGGGCGCACGGTGAGCGGACTGGATGTCATATCGTCGCCGCGGGAGAACATCATGCGCCGCTCATAGGCCTCCGACTTGAAGAAGGGGAAGCGCCGGTAGAGCGAGGGCAGCGTCTCCCTGACATTGGTCGCCAGCAGCATGAGATCGATGATGAACTTGCCGTGGTTGCTCTTCGGCGAGGCGACGAAATCGGCATCGAAGACGCGCTTGTAGAAGGCCGCATGGGCGGGCTTGACCATCTGCACGCAGCGGTCCGTCTGGAAATAATCCGTCGCCATGGTGGCGATGCGCAGCGTCAGATAGGGGATAGCCGGCATCTCGCTCCACACGTCCGGGTCGGCCGCAAGACGCACCGGGTCGATCAGCGACATGCCCGCATCGAGGAACGCGTTGATCTCGTCCGGGAAGACCTTGCCGGAGGAGGTGACGCGGTGGTCCGGCGTGACGTGATGCAGGCGCACCGTCGAGATCAGCCGTTCCTCGTAATAAATGCCGAAGACATAGGCATGGCTGTCGAAATCGACCTCGTCGATCAACACCGACTGCTCGCCGAGATGCATGACGGCGCCGGCCTTGTAGGCCTTGTAGCGGATGCGCGCGACATCTTCCATGTCCTCGCCCGTCTCGACCCTTCGATACTCGATCCTGTCAAGCAGCCCCAGTAGCTTGTCCGAAAAGCGATTGGTCGCTGTCTCTCCGCTCGTCATCTTGTCCCCGTACCCCGATTGAACAGACCGGCAGCCACTCTGCCGCGTTCCTACAATCGTCGATATAAGACAATTTGTGTAAAATACCATTCATTAACCTTAATATATGGTTAACGCTAATTTTGAACAACCTGATATAGAATATCGAATTCATCCGGAACCGAGGGAAAGGGATTCAGGCGACGCGGCGGCCGCGGCGGCGCGCTTCGCCGGGCTTGCGGGCGAGGTTCTCATAGAGATCGCGCAGGGCATCGGGCGACATGGGCGCAGCGAAGACATAACCCTGCACGAGATCGGCGCACTGATACTTGTTGATAAGTGCGAGCTGTTCGTGCGTTTCGACGCCTTCGATGACGATGCGCAGGCCTAGTTCGCGCGACAGGTTGACCGTGCCGCGCAGAAGCTTGAAGCGGCGGGCATCCTCGCCGATGTTGCGCACGAAGGACCGGTCGATCTTGATGACGTCGAGCGGCAGCTGGTCGAGATAGCTGAGGCTGGAATAGCCGGTGCCGAAATCGTCGATGGCGATCGTGATGCCGCGGGCGCGCAGTTCCTGCAGGATCGACTGCACCTTGACCGGCTCTTCCATCAGGCAGCTTTCGGTGACTTCAAGATGCAGCCGGTGCGGCGCGAGCGACGCGGCTTCCAGCGCCTCGACGACCAGGCTGACGATGCCGGTGCCGCGCAGATCCTGCACCGAGAGATTGACCGAAACGCCCATATGCGCCGGCCAGGTCGCGCAATCAGCGCAGGCGCGCATGATCATGA